>Ga0307514_10000139_pt1 | contig 207721 bp, 177 predicted proteins | sample 16_EM_MG_FD_203088 | JGI IMG/M metagenome (GOLD analysis project Ga0307514, IMG submission 203088) | Populus trichocarpa ectomycorrhiza microbial communities from riparian zone in the Pacific Northwest, United States - 16_EM | ecosystem: Host-associated > Plants > Roots > Unclassified... | reverse complement strand
AATGTGAAACCCGAAACGCGGAACCGGAGATTGGAACCGACGGGTCTAGCCAAACCCGGCGAAACCCGCGGGTTGACGGGTACGGGTCCGGGTTTGGCCCGCCAAGAAGCTGCGGGTCGGGTTTTTGTCCGGGTCTGGAACCGAACCGACCCGTTTTTACGGTCCAAACCCGGACCGGTGGCGGGTTACCCGGACCCGTTGCTAACACTATCTACGCCGTCTCTATTTTAGGTTTTGTTTTCTAATGTAACTGTAATTGGCAGGTCGATATCATGTTTGCTGGGCGTCTATCGACCAGATTTGGAGTGTAGAAAATTCGCATGGCCAGTTCAACCCTCGCACATGCTCTGATGAAATATCATGTCTCACAATTTGGTCACTGAAATTAGAACAAAGCTGACATGTAGCAAAGTAGGCACACAAATTGCTTTTCCGCAAGATAGGTCTTCAACACTACCTATATGGCTATCTATACCTCCGGCGACACGGGAGCCGTCGCCATATCTTCGTCCGTTTCCCATTTCTATATGGTAATTAACTAGGGATGCTTCATGCAGGGGTAAAAGCTTACGGGTTCAATAGGTTTTGAATCCTGAATCGGCATAAAATATGTCGCCATGCCTGGCGAAAGAACCAGTATGAATTTATGTGACTGCGGTTTCTCCGAACCTAGCCTCATTTGACTATTTCCTGGTCGAGAAGTGACTACTGGCATTTCCGATTGCCCTCAGACAATCTCAGGAGTCTGCATATGCTCTCTAACTGATATCGGGGATGGTGTGGCTGCAGTCGTGTCGATTTGAGGCTTGACAACCGCCGGAACATTCAATTCGGTTGTCCCATACCACATATCTCTCTTATGAAAGTAGTTGCCTACATCCCCCCATCCCGGTTGGGTTAATTTGGCAAGTCTCATCAGCTTCTGCCGAAAGCTTTCCATGTGGTGCTGTAACGTTTTAGTGACTGTGACCATCACCCAGCCAGGTTCATCATCATCACTAAGCTTGCCGAGCTCTGTAACTTCTTCATCATCTTCGTCATTTTGCCCATCCTGCTCATGATCGGAACTTGCAAGATCGCTCAGACTGTCTCTGATAGCATTCAACATCTTTTCAAATGTTGTTTCAGGCTTCCCAGTTGTCACGCCCCCGTTTTCACCAGACGTCATATCTTGCATAATCGCTGTCTCTGCGTCTTGAACTCGCTTTCTTGCCACAACAGTCTCTCTCTCCACAAAATCCTCGATCCATTTCTCTTTCTCTTCAATGCTTATAAAGTGCGTTTCCTGTCTTTTCTCCGACGCATGCTTCTTTTTGGATCGCAAGCTGTGTAATGCTCCCAATGCTCGGACCCTTTCTGCCACCAAGCTGCTCATGCCTTCATTCGCTTAATGATGTCGACGTTTGGACTTCTTTGTCGATTTGTCGTATTTGCCCGCCGGAAGTGGAGAAAAGTTCATTTTCAGAGCATTGACCATTGTATCGTGTGTTGACCTTGTTGTTGGGCGTGATGTTGGATGTTGCAAGATACGGACCACATGGAGGCAAGACGAGTCTTTTATGTCAAGGTTCGTACATTTGATCAACTCGAACAAAGCAAAATCTGCGTTTGAACCGTCATTTCAGTTGGAATAGTGACACTAATCGTACGTCATGAGATGATAGTTAGCGTATGTTTCATGTAAGATCCCGGCTATGTGTTGAGACAAACATCACCAGACGACCTTTCCGTCACAGAATTTCCTTTTTATATCCAACAAACATGAGATATCAGCTGTCGTTCACCTCAATGTATCGCTGCAAACAAACAAACAAACGAACATCATCAGACCGAGTTACTGCACATCACGGGACCGTTGAAATCACTTCCAACTTGCAGCTATATGCAGCAGGATGTATCGTGAGTAGAACGTGCAAGTTGACAGTCATTCATTCCCTTGTGACCTGTAGCATACTATATATTCCTCAGGACTTTCCACTTTTCGTCAACATCATCCTCGCCTTTTCCATAACAGCAAGCCATGGCTCCATAAACACCTCAACCCCGGTGTGATTCAATCCGAATCGAGCTGAACGGTGTGCGCTTCATCCAATGCGCCCCTGGCTGAGACACATCTGCAATGCAGACACCAGTTAGTCCACTGCAACGCTGCAATTGCAGCCACTGAAAATATGGCCCAGGACGCACATTTAAAAAAAGTACGTAAAACCAGACGCAGTTAAAATAGGCAGCAGCATGCCATCGCATGTGAGTGGCTCCATATCGATAGAGAAGGGGGTCAACTAACAATATAATGTACAGCTGGTGTACATAGAGAGCTCCGTGACCAATTTATCTCTCCCCGCAATTGCAAACCTCCATGGTCGACGAAGGTATTTATCCGCACGGTCCACTGAATCGAACATCATAATGTCGTCAGCGCTGGGATTCTCACCGACGAAATTCATGATACAGGTCCCCGAGAGTGGACAAATCAGGCTTTAAAAACTCTAGAGGAGGCTACAGAGTCGAATATGGTTGAGATAATAGCCAAAGCGTCGTTTTAGACGCAGCAACTAATTTGTAGTAGGTTTTCAACATATCTGCGACGATGGCGAGGCAAGGAGGTCGGGTACAGCTGGAACAGTCCAACATCCACCTTGCCTTGAATATGGCGAAAATGGCCAAAGGCGGGTTTTTGCGCGCCGCAATAAAGGAAACGCAACAACTAATGAAGAAACCTCGAGCCGAAGTCCGGGAAGAGAAGAAGCGAGGAGTTGAGTTTCCTGGGCATCAGAAAGTGAAGGCTGAAATGGAAAGACACCCGACAATTGTTTACAAAAATCATAAGACCGGCTGCCTTCCATGCCAAAATGGTAGAGCAAAGAATTTGGTGACCTGCTGGAGGGGCAAAGGAACCGCCACACTTCTTCCAGAACAGGCGGCACCGCTGCCCGGCACGCCACCTGTGCCACCAGGTGACCCTGTGTGAACGGAGTGTGATGAAATAGAAGGTATGCCATCCAGGTGTGTGTATATGCATTCTCCACTTCCAAACACTCAATTTTTCAATCATAATGCATTTGCTAAGGAAAGCAAGCGCGATAAAGATTTTATTCCAGATTTGCTGAGTACACTATCTGCTGCATGGAAATACCGCTGACATTGATTTTGCAGACAACAACAGCCTTTTGGGCGAATCTGATGGTGGGGACGAGAATTGATTGAAAATAACGGGAGGGACACTTTACTGTACATTTTAAAGGATATATTTATATGCAAAATTAAAGAACAATTGAGTGATAATGAAAACATACATGAAACGGATAGAACGACTGTCAAAATTCAGTACTTGATAATCTATGCCAAAGTAACTGGTTGCATACTGTGGATACACCTGTGGCAAAATGAGCGTCAAAGGAGCGTCAACGATTTTTCGACCTGTAAGTCAGGTTATTAAAATGTGCATTAATCATTGTTATCATAATCATTGTATTGGCAGCCTTTTTGGGCAAAAGAGAATGCTACACTCTCCCTGCCCCATCTTGACAATGAGCATCAACAGAGCGACAATGATTTTTGGTCATGAATCTTGGGTAATCTTGGTGGTAAATGATCGTAGTCATCTATAAATAAGGTTTTGGCAGCCTTTCTAGGCTGATAAGCAAGAGGTCGTCCCGCGACAGCCTCTCGGACAATCACAACTTAGTTCATTCTCAATGCTGCAACTGAGTGATCTTAAACGTTATAGCCCATAAAGCCAGTCAAAACTCCATCTATCGACATTAGTGGCTATCTCGTGCTTTGATTAACCATCCTGCAAGGCCAAAAATCGTTGTCGCTCCGTTGACGCTCATTTTCAGAATGGGGCAGCGAGCGTGTTTCTTTCTTCTTTGGGTTGGAATACGGCCACTACCTCATTTATGATTGTTTGCATCCAATCGCCATCTAGATTATTCATGATGCAAGACCAAAAATCATTGACACACCTTTGACTATCATGTTCAGGATGGGGCAAGTAGCGTGTGTCTCTTGATTTTAGTTATAAAGGCGGCCGATTCATCCGAAAAGGTCAATGATGTGCAAAAGTTAATATTTTGCGATTAACAGTAGGGCATTTAAATGAGACCATAAATAGAAAAACCCGAAACACAGAACCGGAGATTGGAACCAACTGGTCTAGCCAAACCCGGCAAAACCCGCAAGTTGACAGGTATGGGTCCGGGTTTGGCCTGCCAAGACACTGCAGGTTGGGTATTTGGACGGTTCTGGAACCGAACCAAACTATTTTTCCGTTCTGAACCTGGAGCGCTGGCGGGTTACCAGGACCCGTGGCTAACACTAACTGTATGGCCACTGCGCAAAAGAAAGAAAGTGATGTGAGGTTGTTGAGCCAAATTGGTGGCCAGAAATGTACGTCAATATCAAAGACTGGATTAAAACATATGAGGAGTCTGGCTGAAAATTGAGTAATCGACTGAGGACAAAGACAAGTTGCAAATGCACTCTTCAAAATCATGACCTGTTCAGACAAACTGAAAGATATGTGGATAGACGACCTAGCAGAAGTGCTGTGGGCTGACAGGATCACTGGCAGATGTATGACTGGACATTGACAATTTACCCTTATGTTTGGTCACGATACTGTACTTTGTGTTGAACGGGAGAGCTGATCATGGAATACCGCAATCAGAATCCGAGGATGAGATGATACAGCATCACTGGCAGTGGCTTGAGTAAGACATCTGAAACAGTGGCGAGAGGATATCAATGCTGCCATACAATATCTTCAGGAGTTGAGAAATGGCAGTAAACATTAACATGACCAAAAAGCCATCCTCCAAGATTAACATCTCTAAGGTGGTGACCGACCTCTTGTACATGACACCAACATAGAGCAGTGTGGAGGTGCCAAACTGGATGCTATAAGGTGGAAACCCTACTGAGTAACAGGAATTGCACAGGGCTTGGGGACTAATCGACTAAGAGAACAAGATGGAGCAGAGCTTCCAAGTGGGATAGATCGTACCCAACTCAAGAAATTGTTAACCAGTAAAGATGGCGTACACAGTATGCAACAAATTAGTATGCTATGTTCTGCACAAGAGGAGAAAGCGGAGCAAATTGTGGAATGTGTGGTGGAGGTAATAGTAGGCCAGAATTGCATTGACAGATGATGGATGATAATTGGTAAGTGGAAAGACTGCAAGAAAGGATCATGTGTACAGGCAGACAATATGGATGGGAGCAAGAAACTGGTGGATATGTACAATGCTGTGCATACGGTACCGGCACACCACCCATGCACACAATGAGCGCAATAACTGAAGGAGAGGAAAGGAATATGGGAGAAACAGGTGGGAAGGGAGGAGATCCATTGAATGGACTATAACAAAGAGAGGTACAAATATTGCAAATCCACACAATCACATCCATTTGCATCATAGATGGGGAAGAATTATTTCTCATGGCTGAATTGCATCTATGTTATACAAATAATTCCTACCATGCTCCTCTATCCCTGTGATAACCTCAGGAAAGGAATGATGAGGACCATTGAAGAAGTGGGCAGAAAATTCACCACCAAGAACAGGAATGATGAGCAACACATGCCAAATTACCATGACCTAGCCGAGGAAGAGGAGGGGAAGATCAAACACAGTTAAAAATTGATTTGAAAAGAGCATACTAGGGAAATTGGGAACCACATAGAGACTGGACAAAGAAGGATCTGTCAGAAAACACCCCCCCCAGGGATATCATGATCCTCCCCCTCCCTACATTGGTAAGGAAAGGTAACCGCCTGACTGTACCATTCATCTAGGACTAAAGAATGATGACTGCACTGAATATCACCATCTCAAAAATAACTGACAACCGACATGCCATTTATATCAATTAATGATAGTAAAGCAGTTAACAATGTTGGCAGGGATCTCGATCTGTTCTTAACCACAGCCACTGCAGCTGCTGACTTTGACTGTACCTACTTGGCACTCACCACCACTGCAGCCAGCTTCATGGCAGTTACTACATATACCCTCTCCCTGGATATCTCCACTATTATTAGCGACCCCTCTCCAGGAATTCCTTTGTCATAGTCACTATCACACCTCAGCAGGGAATTCTTAGCCAATTGAACTATCAGATGAGTACGACAAGCCTCAAAGATCGCCGCCAGTGAGTGATCTCCCCAAAACCAACCAAATGTCATACTCCAAATCTATGGTCTCTTTGGCCCCACCGCCAATGCCATAAATGCCCAGGTTAGTTGGCTGTCAAACTTCGAAGAGGGAAGTCTTGACTGGAAGATGTTAAAGTAGAAGTGATACAATCATTTCCTTAAGGCTCTCAACAGCTCCAACAGGGTTACAGAAATGATAATTCAATATCACTCTGTGACACAGAGGATGACATGGGCAATGACAATGCTAGGAGACATCTTGCAATAGTAGCCCATATGACAGAAAATCCTACTCCATTCCAGCCACAGTACGGAGTGGATGCAGTGAACCCCAATGGCGCACCATACATTCTGAGATCGCCGGTTAGTGAAGAGATTTCTCAATCATGCATAATCTACCCATTGCTCCAATCTAAACCACTGTTCAGCAGTGAACATGTGGTACACTTCAGGGGACTTCCAGGATGCGTAATCATTGTTATATCATGGCTGCCCTCCACTGGAAGTAGAAATCGACTATAAAGCTATGGGTCTGAGATTGTACTTGGTGGTTGAAATGCGACGAACATTCTACACTGGCCTTGATGACCGCAATACGGCCACCGAATATTGGACCACCTCACATTCAGTGCCACCTGCGGACCATACGGTAGCTATTCCACATCCATCCCCCGATCGGAGCAAGAAGCTCCGATTGCCAAGACCACCCACAATGGGAAAAGAAAATGAAAACATTGAGATCAATGTTGGAGGGATTGTTATGGACCTGGCCGAGGATGGATGTAAAGATAATATCAACACTCCCACCAAGAAAGATGCCAGAAAAATCCCACCAGCACGTGCCAGGACAGACTCTGGTATTATCCTGCCAGCATCCACTGTATCAGAGTCGCTTCGAAGCCCACCAGGTCGACCCAGGAAACAGACTTGTTTGACACTAGAGAAGCCAACCGATCCTGAGCAGGTGTGCACTATGAATCACGACCAGCCTGCCACTCGTACCCTAAAAAGTTGCAGTTCCGACAACAGCAACACTGAGGAGGAACAATTGTTCAGATACTTGGTTGAATGCCTTAGCCTCGACTCCAACTGTGACAGTATGTTTAACGACAATATATAGGTCATGGCATACTACTAGAGAACAGTGGGGAACAAAGCCATGCATAACTTGCAACAAGCATTACATACAGACCCCGAGTTGATGACAGAGGCTGTGGGACAAATTGCAGCAGCCCTGTTCACGATGCATAGGGCAATAGTTCAATTCGATACAGGGCTTTGGAACCTCGCATACTTCACAAGTCGTCCAGGATCAAGCATGGCTAACACAGAAGGTGGCAGGAGAAAGCGTGTGTACCTGCAGTCAAAGTCTTTATGCTTTTCGTTTGAGTTTATGTGTTTCCATTGGGTTGATAGGTTGCTTTGGAGTTCTTGGTTTTCTGTTGGGTCTACATTTGTGTGTATCCATTGAGTATATGTTATTCTTAAGTTCTTTCAGGTGTGGGTATAAGATTATATCGGATGGACAAGAAGTGTTCTGATTTACACCAATGGCCATGGAGACTTTGTAGCGGGAAAATCCATTTCTCACCACCAACACCACCACTCAGCTTCCTTCTGGACAGAACTACTGCAGGTGTACGGTAATACAGGGATGACGGAGATGGACTAAGTGATGGGGGTACACAGAGATGGGGGAATGATGCAGCAGCACTGGGTGACGGCGGGCAAACAGAGATTGACTAGGTCACAGGAAGTGTAGATGTGCAAGACACATGGGTAGATAATCTCTGATACCTTTGATCATCTGATATTATCATATTATATCCTGAATTACCCAGTCTATCTTCCCATCATTCGATGTCACTTCCCGTTTCCATGGCTCCACGGATCCTCATCGCTGGGGAGTATCATTTCATCTCACACTCTGCCTATGCTCCTTGAGCCAGAGCTGCTCATTCCCATGAATTCCATTTCGATGCCGAAAGATGTGCGGCAGAGTGTTGAAGCTGGACTCTCTGTACTCAAGCTCTGCTGTTTGACCACTCCGCGAATGTACTAGCCCACCTGAATTCGTAAGGAGCCTATACAGCGCCGGCAGTCTCTCCTTACACAACCACAGCTGGAGTTCTGCTCCCGGAGACACCAGTAGAGGTGAATCTTCAAGCAATTACATGCAAAGATACCGCAGCACCAGCTCAAGTCACAAATGGAATACCCATCGTTACGTCCAACAATACGATCGCCAAAAAAATTTAACAATACGAGATAGGTCTCCAACGGTTCGACCGCCCAGCTGAACATACTTGATAAGGCTACATCCGGAAGCTACCAGTCTGCCAGTGTGTAAACCACGGAACCTAACCTTCCGCCTTCGCAGACACCAATTAGCAACTTCCCGTCTCTGAATGCCCCCAATGGATCTTCCTCTCAATGCACCCACTGGACCCATGTACTACCTACTGGGACCAAATTACCAGCAGTATCTAGGGCAAGGATTTGGACCATGTATCTAGTGTGAAGTGACAGGACACATCCGCAAGTTGTGTCCTGATCTTTGCACCCCCTGCGAGTGATGTATAGTTCACCTCAACAAACATGTAAGACCAACCTTGTGACCAAGAGGAGAGAATGGAGTGGAGATATCTGGATATCGACCAGACTGAAGGTTTTTGTGGGAATGTCAGGTCACCCAAGAACTATCTCCACAAGGGCTGCAGCGAGGAGGAGTAGCCGGTCCGGATGCACCACAGCCACGGCAGCTGCCGCACACTGCAAGATCTCAGCCTGTTCACAGGGCCAGTGCATAGATCCCTGCCATTTACTGAGTGATTACACGACAGCAGTTGGAAGCTGATGGGTACTACTCAGCTCAGTTTGCATTTCAGGATTGTTTCGAAGCTGATGTAGAATGTATCAAGGAATTGGGCACTGATGATGAAAAGTCAGAAGGAGGGCAAGAAGACACTAGTGCAGAGGAACAAAAAAAATTTAAAACAGAGATAAAGGGAGACACTCATTGAAACAAAGATGAGGTGACCAGGGGTGGTGAAAAGAAGGCTCATATCAAAGAACATGTTGCATAGGTCGCAATGAGTGCAAGTAGCCCGGAAACTCCTAATATCAATAAATCGGCAGGATTCAGCAAAGCAAACAGCCCACGTGCACTATATCGAAAACATGACTCCAGAGACCCCAAAGCTCTGAAATATATTGTGAAAGAATACACTTGCCCTGGTTACTGGAATGAAAAAAGTCCTTGAAAGCGACCGACTTCATTATGCTATTCTTGCCCGGCAGGAGACAGCAACTAGTAAACTGACTTGTCAACATCTACCAAAGACTGAAATGGTATTAGTTCCCACTGATGACCCAGTTACAACCAGGACCCCAGCAGCACCACAGAAAATCGGATTTGCTCACAGTGCTGTCTTCAGTGGCCTGCACAGTAACGTCAGATGTAAAGTACTCCGGTATTCCTGGGCAGTCGCAGAATGATACACCGGCACGAATGTCCTGTGGTGATTCTTAGGGGATATGAGCTCTACGTTCCAAGTGAAGAGGTTGCTAAAGAGCTGAAGATCTGGTGGAAATGTGCCAACTTCACAATGCTCACTGCCAATCTCAATCAGTCTGATTTGTCGATGCTGCCGTAGGCCATACCAGTCAACTTTCAAGCTATCATTATTCACGTGTCTATTATTTTAGCATAATCCGCATGTGAACAGGTTATTATGCATCACCCCTGGGAATCCAACTCTCGAAACTGTGGGAGGACCCTGGCTCAGGGCAGTTGTGAAATTACATTCTCAGCCATTGATGTAACACAGGAGGAATTGACTCCAACATACACTCACATAGAAGTATCCCTCCTCAGTATCCCCTTATCTTGTCTCACTATCGGACATCATGTAGGACTTATATATGGACTAATCATAGATTCACTTCAAAGCTTCCGTCAGGTGCAGAATATAATCACAGTAGAATCAATATTGAATAGCTATCCAATCCGAATATCTTGTTAAGGATTCTTATCCATTTCGAACAGGTTGCACTCTATTCCAGCGGGGAATCTAGAGGTCTTTATACCTCGTTCCTCTGTGCTCTAACTGCTACTTCTAACTACACTTTACTCTAGCTACATTACAACCATCCTCTTATCTCCCAATCCCCTTGCTCTGATATCCTGTTGGCCTGAATGTTCTCCGAGCAAATGGTATGCTTCCAATCCTCCAGTCTTTCCAGACCAAAAGTATCTTTCTGAAATACATTTCCGGACCAATTAGTATACATTGGACAGTTGTCTTCTAAACAATCTTCAGCATTGTACTATTTAGCAGCCTTCCTTCGTATCGTGCTTTAGTCTTCTGATACAACTTTCCATAATTGATACCAATCGAAAGTTACTTCATATAGAGGTGACAATAACTGGAATCACTCATTATCTTTATCCATAGAGAAGATAGTAATGCGTGTTGGCACTTTATCAACACATCATTACAGCTATGACAACACTCGAGTGTGGGTGGCAAGGATGTAGTTGATGGATTTGTGCCTGGCAGTAACTGTGAAGGCGATAGTGCAGGCAGAAACTTGATGAACGTTATTCGATTGCCACCTAACATCATCATTGAGTGATATCTCAGGACCCCTCAATCGTAACCAATTGTAATGGTGTAACAGTTGATCTGTCAGAGCACGTAACATTTATCCCCATCTGTCTCGGAGACAACAGGGAAAGATATACCAGCAGCTCAGAAAACTCATACACTCAGTTAATGTAAGGTTGATTTGGAATGATACGGTGTGCCACTGCCAGAATATACATTCGACAGTTCATGGAGGAAAGATAGGAATGGGAAGGACTTAATTATTACAAATGGAAAAAAAAAGCAGTTAGTGGATGAAATGACAGTGCATGCTGGGAAAGTGGATGGATCATACAATGGGAAAGAGAAGGACATGTTTCATGAAGTGAAACTGGCAGTCAGAAAAGGTGTCTTGTCAAAGGCAGTGAGGAAGCCAATGCGAAGAGGCATGAATTCAGGGAATGTGTGGGAAGTAGAGGAAGGACTGATGGTCAGAGAGGTGGGTGAGATGATGGAATTAGAAGAGCGGTCGATGGGAGAAGAGACTCTGTTGAAGAACTGAAGGGCAACTGGGACAGGATCCACGACTTTTGCATCGGTTTCTAAAAATAGCATTGCTCTGGAACATAGTCCAACACAACTCATTTCCTTGTACCATGATTTGGCGAAGCACAACTTAGCAGAAATCAACACAGCAGCCTGGGTGCACACCCACTGGAAATATATTTCCCAGAAAATAAAGACTGTTCCCTGGGTGAATGGAATTACTCAGGAAGCTAGACATGACTAGAGAGTAAAATGTATCGCATAGACCGTACTAATACCAGATCTTGTGGACAGGTAGTTTATTCCCAAATTCTCCCATGCAGCAAGAGGCGGAAGGTTGACATATGAGACATTACGAGAGCTACACATAGGGAGCAAATTATTGCCCCAGAACATGAAAGCCCTCCTGGGTATACCATCCAATATAGAATATGCTCTGTCGTGGACAGCAGAAGAACTTGGAATAATCAGTGACGAGGTCGAGCCACCACATAGTACCAGGCTGGAGTCCTGTCAGAAGTTGTTGAAGGATGGTGTATTCCAAATTCCAAAGAAGTTGATTCGTATGGAAAAGAGAGGATTGAAGACAGAGTTCTGCATGACGGATTTGAGTCCGCTTGGGGCCATAACAGGCATTCTCATTATCTAGTTTGAAAGAACAAAGGGAAGTACTGCTTCAAGATATCCGCTGCGAGTGTAAATCGACATTCACTGGCAGACGCCATCGTACAGCCTAACACGGAAGTATTTTCCGAAGCCGTTGCCATTGTTCCAATATCTTCACTGATAGACTGTCACTCTGGGTGGCACAAAAAGATTTTGCTCAAGGATAGCCAAGACTATATAACCTTCCAGACTACACATGGCATGTATCAGCCAATGACACTGGGACAGAGAGCTAGCAATTCAGAATCAAAATTTGTCAGAGTATTTCGGAAAATACAAAACGCTCACGTGGCATGAATTGCTGATATATTCATTGATGAGGTTGGAATGCAAAGCCCAACGAATGGATTCAGAGAAGAGGATGTGGAAGGAATGCCTGGAGTGCGAAGGTTTTTTATGAAACACCTCCAGACCCTCGATAATGTACTGGCTGATGTTAAGTGAGCTTGTGTCTCCATTTCTGGAGAGTATTCTGACTGGTGTTTCAATAACCAAAATATAAATGACGTTGTCTGTGGGGAAGAGGAAACATGGCCATAAGTGTAAGAGGTGGACAAGGTGTGGAAATGGCCCTTGTGAGAGAAATGTACTGAGTGCAGGGTATTATTACGAGTTTGCACATACTATTGAACAGGAATCCCTGAATATGCAATGGTAGCATACCCCCTGGGCTGAATCTGACAGAAGGACGTTCAGTGTCAATGGGTAACTTTGAGCAAAAGGCAGCTATTGCAATCTTGATGGAGGCTCTCCGCTACACTCCAGCATTGAATACAGTAGATGGTAGCGATAGCACCCGGTAAATCATCATGGTGGTTCATGCCACCTTACAACAGTAGAGGGAGACCTGAGATCAGGAAGACACAAATCAAGACTGGCATGAATGTCACTACAAAAGTGGCCTCAGAAACCATACTGACAAGAGAAATGACTCCGGGAAATGTAAGTTGCTTAGCCTATTGCAGCTATATACGCAGTTGCACAACACGGTACATGGGGTCAGGTACCTTGTGGAGTCACACTCTAACACATTAGTTCATCAACTTAGCATGTCTGCTAATGACCTGCCAGTTGTACTCAGTGTACCAACCTGGCCAGGCCAGCCCGGCTTTGCATAGGCTGGGCTGGGCAGCCCTTAGTGGCAGTTGATACATGACGGCCAGACCTGGAGGTTGTTTGTTGGTGGACGGGCGGCCAATCTGCAGGCTTTTTCTTTGTTGCTAGGCGACCAATCTGCTGGCTATTTCTTGGCGGCTGGTCAGCCGGCCTGCAGTCTTGATTTGCCAACATATATGTTCAATTGAACAATCATAAACATATATTTTTGATATGACACCCAGTCCTGCTGTCTAAAGTGTTGAACTCAGAAAGCCGCCGAAGTTAACTCAGCCATCATCCATCATATGTTCATAACCTTGCCATCTGGTGCACAACCAGGCCAGGCGGTTGGCCGACTGGCTCTCCCCTGGCCACCAGTGGCTAATCAGCACACATATTCTTTGCAGCTGGGCGGCTGATGTGCTGGCTTCTTCTGGGCAATCTGCAGGCATTTCCTTGGCGGCTTCTGACCCAGGCCGGGCTGGGCCGCCATTAGCACAAGATATCAGAATGGAGGCTCGGCCGTGCTTGGCTTGCACACCGCAAAACACCCGGGCAGCCGGCGGGGCGGCTTAGGAATGCTAGTTATACATGTCTCCAGGAGGCCCTCATGGACACGACTGTTCAATTTCAATGTGAAATTCATTCCAGAGAGACTGAATAGAGGTCTTGATAGCCTCTCACAGTGGCCATGAAGGAAAGGGGAGCCTGATCAAGACAAGGTGCAAGATCTAGAGGAAACAATGTAGGCTAGCATACTAGGAATGCAGGTGGAAAATTCATCGGACAGCAAGAGAATGGAGACACCATCTGAACCATGTGTTTGGTTATGAATGGGGGAGGAATACAATGTAAGACAGATGCAGATAAGCGAGTTTCTGAGAAATCGGAAGCGGCTGGAAGGAAAGGCTCCAATGAAAATGCAACACTATCACTGGGAAGCTACACAATACCATGTTTCAGACAGAGTACTCGACTGGAGGTGGGAAAACACTCAATCGCCACCAAAGCATTGGGAAGAACAGAGAATGCTAGGAACCCAATGAAACCTGTGTATGAACTGGGCAGACCCCATTGACAAGAAGAAACATTATCAAAGGGAGTTAAGCGGTACAGGTGGCATAAAATGTATGTTAACATCAAGGACTGGGTAACAACTTGGAAGATATAGAAGTAGAATGCACCATAACACAAGTGGGAATAGACATTTCGTACATGCCCAAAATGGATGATAGGTACCATCTACTGGTGATCGCCCTGGAAAATCTCAGCGGGTGGACAGCGGCCCATCCACCAAAATATGGTACATTGGAGAAGAGAGCCAATATCTTTGACAAGAAGGTTATTTCTCAGTTTGGGACACCTGAACATGTGGTACTGGACACAGGTGCAGAGAGCAAGAAATGGACTGACCTCCTACTCAGGCATTACAATATTCAGACTATCACTGGCACCCCATAGCTGGCCACCACCAATGGAGGAATCAAATATGGACACAGACCAATTGCCAATGCACAATCCAAACTCATAGCCTGCTCAGACCAACCAAATGAGATGATGATGGACCATCTAACTCAAGTTCTTGGTAGATCAGAATCACAATTAGACGTACAACTGAATATTTGCAATTCCGGATAATTTTTGGTAATGCTGCAGTACTTCTGTTTGAACATGAGAACCAAACGTGAAATGCTGCCATATGGACCCAGAGAATCGATGGTACAGCATGACTCAAAGCGGCTAGAGCAAGACAACTGCAACGTCTGTGAGAGGATATCAATACCACCATACGAAACCTAAAGGAGTGGGGGTGTGTCAACACAAATTACTTCAACCAAGCAGCCGACCTCGAAGGTGAATATCTCCAAATTGGCAAATTGCCTCACATTCATGAAACGTACATAGAGCAGTCTGATGGCACCAATCTCAATTCTAGGTGGTGAGGACCCTACTGAGTAACTAAAATTGCACAGAGCCTGGGGTCTTATCAACTGGCATAACAGGATGGAGTAGAGCTTGCAGGCTGGATAGGTGGTAGCCGACATAAGAAGTCTTCACTTGCAATGATGTTATCCACTGTGCTGAAAAATCTATTACCCATTGCACCGCTCAAGAGCAGGAGATAGAGGAATGTAAGCAATTTGATGTGACGGCAGAAGCAGGCCAGAAATATATTGAATGATGATGGATGTATTTAGTCAAGTGCAAAGAATGGAATATATGATCATGGCTATGGGAAGACCAAATGGCAGTGAGTCAGGAACCAGTAAATGAGTGCAAACACGGACATTTAGTGCCAGCAGTCCACCTGTTGAAACAATTATGAGAACGACAGATGGTTGGAGAACAATAGGGGGGAACCAGTGGGGCAGGGAGCATATCCATTGCATGAACCATAACGAAATGAGTTGAGAATATCGCAAATCCATATGATTGCTTTGATTTGAGAGATGGAGGGGGAAGAGATATTGCTATTGGCAGAGTTGCACCCACCATACACCACAAATTCCTACAATTCTCCTTAACCCTCAAATAAGCTTGAGACAAAAGAGATGATGACTATTGCAGGAGTAGTCAGAAACTTCATGATGGAAATAACAAAGGACAAGCAATATATCCCAAACCATTGTGTCCATGTGGAGAGAAAGGAGGTAAAGAACCTATAAAGTTGTGGGGAGATGCAATAAGTGCATACCAGGGAAACCGGGAATCGCATAGAGACTAGAATCAGAATGATGTGGCACTAAGCACCCCTCAAGGTATATACACAGCTCGCTCCTCCCACATTCCTAAGGAACAACAACCACCATACTGGATCATCTATCCCACTCTTCACAGTGACAACTGCACCCAATATGATAATCTTGGCATTAGGCAAACACCAACGAAAAACATGGCCTTTGTATTATGGGGGTTTTAATGACCTATGTATAGGTACTTTAAACGGCCCTAGATAATGTTCCTATTTTGAATATATATTGCGATTTCTATTTGAAATTAATCAATCAGAGACAATCTTTCGTTTTATGTTATCCTTTCAGGTTTGAAGGCCAGGCACAACGTTCGCACTCTTGAGCCGATGCTCGTCTTGAGACCTGTAATTTATCAATCTCCTGAATCTGAGACTTATGGTTAACCCTCGGGATGATTTCCTTCAAAATCTTCTTTGTCGAAGTTAAAGGATTAATTAAACCAGTACTAGTCCTTCCCGTATGCTTGAGTCTTTCAATATCCCATAACTGACATGACTCTTCCCAAAACCTCTCGCAATCCTTACCTACTGATTCTTGTTTATTATCGCTGAAGGTGATATCGTCGGACATATCGTCGTTGGCCAATTCCTCTTCATTAATGTCTGGGTTCATAATGGATCGATGTAACCTATCAGTCCAGACTCAAGTCCTAGAAAGACTGCAAGCCAACACGCACAGTGAGTTGCAAAGACTAGTTGTCTATCTCTGCAAATAGATATTATCTTCTTCAATCCGTACACAATTATGTCGTTATAGTTCCCGAAACTAATGGTCATTCGAAGATACTACTTATCGAGGTGCGGAGCTGCCACTACCCACAGCTCATAGATTTTACATTTATAATAGCAGGTATGGGTATTATAAAAACACAATAATAAATTAATGTGTTCTTCAACTGGTAGGTATTGTTGTTTTTTCGCTGCTAGAGCTTTTCTTTCTCATTGTCGTAACAATGTGATCTCTTTATAGTAAACTGCTTTGGGATGTTACACATGTACACCCTTTCTTTGTTCCTATGATTTAATCACTCATCACAGCAAAGTGCTTTGTGAATTGCGTACGTGATATTGCCCCTGGTAGAGATTGCCACGAATTCCCGTTTGGTTATCATGCTCATGCAGGTGAGGTATTAAAGCATTTCACTCCTGACAAGACTCAGGCCACACCCGCATAGTATCATGTCAGACAATTCATCAAATCAGAACTTTAAATTGAACATCTGGCTAGCATCAGTTCGGTTGAAACATGTCTCTGAACATACTTTCCACAAATGAATACTGTAGTATTATTTGCGTTATAGATTTAATTTGGCGACCAACCAAATAGTATGCCAATGTACATTAAATGACACGTACGTTCCACTTTGATGAAATGCTTTTCGCAGTTGCATTTCCGTCGCCACTCAATCTGCGGGGATGCTTCAGGCCTCATATCATCAGCCAATGTCATAACAACTCAGTCACACCGTGTTCAGGCCGAGACCATTCTCTTTGGCCGGGGAGTTCCCCAGTATCAATCTCATAAATGAGATTGTCTATAAGATCCCATGTAATAGCTCAGGCTAACGACTGCCTAGTCTGCAGCTCGAGGTAATTCTCAGTATGATCAGACGTATCACGCCTAATCTCTGGATATGAATCTGGTTGAAAAGAACATGCTCGGCAGATGTTTCCATCGTTCGATCTCGCAGCATCATTATGTCATCAAATCAGCTGCCGCTGCATTGGTGTCAATGAATCCGCTAAGGATCAAAACTTCCCTATTGAATTGAGACAAGTACCACAACTACCACGCTAAAGGTATTTATGACTGAAAGTTCTGGAGATACCTATGATAGGTGTTTTGCATGACTAATAACCTAAGCTATTGTCATGTACCCATCATTGGTTATTTGCAGGTTACATATACTCTGTTAAGAGAAAACCCCTAACAGTTTACCTCAATCAATGACATAGCACCTGCACTCCACAATTGCATGGTATTCATAGTGTCGCTGACAGCTACCACCACCACTATGAGCCTTGCCTCTGACACTGCAGTCGACTTTGCCCCAGCTACCACAATTGCAGCAACAACCACCACTGCAGCCACCACAACTGCAGCCACCACCAGTGCAGCCTCCACCACAGCAGCCACCACCATGGCAACCACCACCGCTGCAGCCACCACTCATGCAGCCACCACTCCCGCAGCCAATACTACCACAGTCACCACCAGTGCAACCACCACAACAGCAGCTGCCACCATAATAACCACCACCACCGCAGCCACCCCTACTGCAGCCTCTATGACCGCAGCTATCTCTACCGCATCCACCACTACTGCAGCCACCACCACCGCATCCACAACCACTGCAGCCACCACCACCACTGTTACGACGTATGTCCCCTCTTCAGACAGCTTTACAATCACTAGCAACCCCTCTCCAGTAACCGTTTTATCAGAGAGACTATCACACCACAGTAGGAAATTGTTTTCCAATACACCTGCCGGCCCACTACTTGAAGCCATGGAGATCGCTGCTCAACAGCCCTCCCCTCAAAACCAACTCAATTCCACGCTCGATATCTTTGTTTTCTTTGGGCGACTGTACCAATCCCAACAATGGCCATGTTTCTCTGCTGTGAAAGTTCACAGCTAGAAATCTTGACTGGAAGAATTTGAAGTACAAGCAAGACAATAATTTACTTAAAGCCCTTGACAGCTCTGGGAAAGTTAGGGAAGTGATAATGGAACATCATTCTGCATAGCAGAGGAAGACAGCGGCTTCACACAACATTGGAGACATGTGGCAGCACTATACTGAACCCCAGGAACTTCCAAGCGACTCCAGTGGAAGCGAGAAGTAGATGCAATCAATGGCGATCACCAACAGAACATCCAGGGATCGCAGGATCGCAAAGAGATACCTGAATCATGTATAGGTCAACATTCTCCTCAAACCATGCCAGATGTTGGAACCGAACAACTTGTATACATCTGGTCAGTCCAAAGATGAGAATAAGCTGGTAGACAATGGCTGCGCTCAGCTGGAAGAAAGAATCGACTACAAAGCTATGGGCCTGAAACGGTTTTGGTGGTTAGTTATGCCACTTAGTTGGTAACCTGACATGGATGATGGCAAACAGACCAATCAACTCTGTACCATCGCACAATCAGTATCGCCTGCCGTCCATTTGATACCCATTGCAGCTGCATACCCTGAAGAGAGCAAGATGCTCCCACCTTCATCACCACCAACCAATGGAACAGAAAAGGAAAAGAATAACAGCAACATTAGAGAGTTTTTGATGGACCTTTTCAAGAAGGGATCTGAGGATAGAACCAGCACACCCACCGAGAAAAACACCAGTATGGTCTGCTCTGTTCAAACCAACATAGATGCCACTGTGATCCCGCCAGTGCCTACTGAGACCGACGGCAGTATGACCCCACCTTTAGCCATTGAGTTAGATGCCAGTACAACCCCACTGGCTCAATGTGAGACAGAGGCTGGTATGACCACAGGGAAGACTACCAATTCCAAGCAGAAGTGCACACCAAAACCTGAATGTCATGCTACTCCAAACAGGGTATGTCACAGTTCCGAAGATGATGACCCCCAGGATGAAGAATTCTTGAGCTGATTCCTCAAATGGCTCAGCCTCGACCTCAGATGGAAAAAGAATCTTCACCCACCAGATGAAAATGCTGGCACACTACGAGAGAAACATGGGACACATTGCTGTCCCTATCTTGTAGCATGCAGGAAAGGAAGATATTGAGTTGTTCATAGAAGCCCAGGTACAAATCACGACAGCTGTGTAGGCGATGTGTGAGGCCTTAGTTATCTTGCATACTCAGCTTGGCAACTTCTCTTACTTAACAAGTGGATAAGAAAAAAGGTAGGCCGACATAGAGGGTGGCAGCAGAAAGAGGTTATGCGAGGAGTTAGAGTCTTCATGTTTTTCCTTTGTGTTTATGAGTTTCCTTTCGGTTTATAGTGTTCCTTTGAGTTCATAGTGTTCTTCTGAATCTATGTTTGGGTCTTTCATTTGGGTTTATGTTATTCCTATGTTTTCCCTTTTGGGTTGATGTTGTTCATATGATCATTCGGGTTTGAGTGGAAGGTTATATCGGATAGACGTGGAGAGGTGTACTTCACACAACAGGCCAGCAAGCAGTTGTGGCAGGACAACCTTTTTCTCACCACCTCCTCCAGTCAGCTTGGCAGAGGACCAGGCAATGATGGGTGTACGGAGCTACCGGGATAATGCACACTGACTGGGCCATTGCGGGTTAAGACAATACAGGCCTACCAGAAAAGGGTGAAGCAACAGGGAGTATATATTCTGAAGACCTCGGGGTAGATAAACACTCATCAAAGCTTGCATTGTAATGTTTATCTTGTCTTGAATCATCTCATATCTTGTAATCGTACAACATATTATATCTTCCATCATTTACATCAGGTGATGTCACTCACTCGGTCCGAGATTCCGTTGATTCTCACAGCCTGGTAGTGTCATATGATCTAATCCTCTTCCAACATGCTGCAATCCAGAACAACTCTTTCTCGCACATTCATTTGGGACTGACCTGAGCGGTGCAGGGCAGTGTCACAGCTGAGTCCTCTGCCTTCTAGCTCCACTGTTTCACCACAGTGTTCGTCTGCATATACACTTCTTGAGCTCACTATTCACTATGTACAGTGGAATCAAATGCCTTGCCCACATATATGACTATCCATGCGTGGACAAAACTGCATGCATGTATTTGCATGGAAGTGCTCAACTGGCCATGATCAGTTCATCCAGATTAACTTGTGTGGTTTCTTAAGTCAATATATTATTCTACAGGGATGCAATCGAACTGAATATATTTTTGGCCCTGCCCAGACTATTTTCCCAAAGATAATCAAGTGTACAAAAAACGCATATCTAGCGACAACTATACATTGTAGCATACAATTGGATATACATCCCAGTGTAAGACTGATGCTAATCACGAAGATACAGTCAAATCAGTGTGGAAGCACACATTGGGGAGTCTGTGGGACAGTGGTAGCCAGGCAATTGGATAATGGCATGAATGACTGTGTTCGGCCTGATAGGTATGTGTATGGTATTTATAGGAATCCATTTCAAAATGGTGATGTGAGTGTTAGTTGACATGGGTGAATTGCCGAGAGTGTCACTAAATAACGAAAGCTCATTGCAAGCCAACTATATGGAATGATCTTTACCTGGCTCTTGTTATGTGCTGCTGTTATACTATCTCCTTCATTAAACACAGACCTTCTTGGCTGCATATACTATATAGGGGAAATAGAAAGGAATGGAAAGCATTATACAATCATGCTACATACATACTGGTAGAAGCTGAAAGTCCCACTACCAATCTGGACCACTCAGGGTGATGTTTCAGAGGATTTGGCACATGTGGACATTTGACCTCCTATGGACCGACATCTGATGGCGGCATAACCTGTGCCGATGCCATTGGTACTGTGTTGAGATCCAATGAAGTATTAAAGTATTAAGCAGTGAACAGACAAGAAGAAACAGATGCAAGGAATACATGATTGATAACTTTTCTCCAGTCCGGAGTTCCACCATTCTATTTATCCCGATCATCCACGCTTGAGCCTGGGACCTGAATTCATCGCCATATCAACTCCCTAACTCATACAACAACCGTTCTGCCATGCAGTAGTACACTGGTACCACGTGTATCTCGGCGTGCATCACTTTGGAATTCATGAGGGTGGTAGATCTTCTGATTGTGACTTCGCACTAATGAAGGCATCTGCTGCCTGTACCAGCTGTGGACATCAATTGTATATGTCGATTGCATAGTCTCAGCTTATTTCTTTACATCAGGGAAGTCAGTTTGTAAAAAGATTGTTATACTTACAAAGTTCAAGTGCACTCAAACTATCTGAGGTCTCCGGAGTGCTTCCACATGCGCTGAGTACATTTCAGCCTGTAGTCATCAGTGTTCAGCATTCACTTGGAGATGCTACATCACAGGGTAATTGCAGTTTGGCATCCCCTTTGGTGATCATGCAGTGAACTTTATATTTGGATTCTCTATACACGGAATCAGTATTATATTCATCAACTTGCTAGACTCTCTGGTTGGCTTCTTAGTAGCCAACTCTGTTGACTTCTTGGTGTGTGTCTCGGTAGACTGCATCCTTGTCAGCTTTGACTTGTTGGTAGGACTTGATTAAGTTGGCCCTGCTGCCTTCCAGTGTTGGAAATTTGTTGCTCTGTCGACAACCTGACAATCATATTGGTTGTCGATTACCATTATACCTCGGTAGCAGTACAACATGGACATCTGAATTACTATGCTGATTGTTTGGTGATCCAATATGTAATTTGTTGAAGACTGTGTTCTTTCGGAGTTGGTAGGCCTTTTTCGTTTTTCCTGTCCAGAAACTAACAATGGCTTGCTGTGGCTGTTGACTTACTCTTGTATGAGGCATCCCAATTTGCTCAATCTCAGAGTCCTTTCATATGGTTTCTTGTCTTCAGTTTGCTGAATGATGTCAACTTTCGACCCTGGCATCGTCATGGCGGTTGCTTCTGATATGTGACTTGCTGGTGACCATTTGAGGATTGTAGAATGTGTCAATTGCATCAAGCCTGGGCATTATGTCGTTGATCACTATCAAACACATAAGCTTCACATATGTGGTCATACTCACTGTGATAGACGCATACTTCTGCTCTCCAAATGTTGCTTTGTACATTGGATTTGCAGCTGTTGCAAAAGGTTGATTCAGTAATCGATAGGGTCTCAGTTGACTGCTTCTCGCTAATAGTTACTTGGATAATAGTTTTGGTGTATTCTTAGTCCAATTGTTTTGGCGATCATAGTAGGCAGTGTTGATCATTAGGTACACCATTCAGTAATCATGTCAGTTACTTGCGTCGCATGGTAACGCTTAGGGTTATCCTCTCTGTATCCTTCCAAAGTCCTCCAGCAGTCATATCTGTCGCTGTGAGATCTCGATCATCATTTGGTTGTTTTCCCAAATGTCTCTATTAATGACATTCTGTAGAGTATTAGGTATACTGATTGGTCATGTTCGATCTCCTTTGGGAGCAGTTCCAGATCCTGATTGGAGTAATTCAGTACCTCTTTTGGAACTGCTTCGGTATTTGCACTTGTCCTGTTTCAGCATCAGTCAGAGTGCTATGACTCGTCATCTGTTCAACGCATTTACAGTTCAACTCGACATCCATTATATGCTAGGTGAACATATTGTCTTTGATTTCAGGGTGCACTCACTGGCTCTCCTCTCAGTGTGCATGTCGATTCATCAGTAGGTGTATTTGCCTTGAGTTTACTCCATCCCCTTATTGTGTATCTCACAGTCCACTTGTCGACCTGTGTTAGTTGCATCTGTCATCACAACACTGGTGGTGGTTCGTTCCTGCTCCAGTGCAACAGCAATCGTTTGAGATCCAGGTACAGTCATCCTTCTCGTTTGGATGTCATTGCTCCACCGGTAACTAATCTCATACAGCTTCATAGGGAACATCATTTGCAAGGCTTGATTCGGAAGTTGATTTGCAGTAGTCAATTACTATGATAGTTATAGTTCGGGATGGCCAAGTCAGAGTCTGGATCGGATTCATGAAAATCGTCATTGTATTATTACTTCGAAACAGATATGCCTTTATATTTGGTATTGTAATCTGCAGAATAATCGGCATTGTGTTATTCATTGTATTCCGCATTTTAACCTGCATTGTACTCGTTACAATGAGGCAGCCAGTACATATATCTGCATCTCAGCATTTAAATCCTAGTTTTATAGATTGTCATCGAAAGTAAGAATATTTGACATGGTTGAATTCCACATTACTTTGTTTATGTTTCCAACATCAAAGATCAATGAACATTCATCTTCCAGGTAAGAGATACGGGGTACAGGTGATTGATTGTCACTGAATTGAGCATCCAGAAGTGCATGTATAGCGATAGATCACTGTCTTTTGTTTTTGCAAACAATTTCATAGCTGCTGCTGATAATGCTGATGACCACCGGATGATGACATTGCTAGGTTCATCTGTATGTGTGCCTTGAAGTTTGGAGTTCGACTTTTGAAAGATCGTAGATCTGTCTGTATTGTATCCTAAATTACACCTCCAGGTCAATTGCACAGTCAACTGCATGGTTAATTGGATGGTACATTGGCAGCATTTCAGTCTTTCTCTTGCTAAAGACATCCATGAATTTCAAGTACCTTGCTGGGTGGGATGAAGTTCCTGTCATCCATAGGTACCTGCATGTCTGCTGCCTGTACTCTGCATTAGCTCAAGTATACAAGAACATGGAGGTACATGAGACATAGAAGAAAAGAGCAATCCAGGAGGCCTCATCATTATCTGTTTGTTCATAAAGAAGCCAAGCCCCACAGTCCAGTCACTCTCATCAGGTCTTGATGAACTGGTATCAGTCATTCGACCATCGGCTTGAAGGGGATATCCAAGCGCAATAACTGCCGCTGCTTCCTGCTCATTGCGTTCAGTGCTTGTGTCAGCATCACCTTGTGCATCTCAGGTGATGTCTTCCAATGGTGCTTCCGACAACCCTATGCATTGCGCAGTCTGGCAGGCAAATCCGGCACCAATTTCAATACTAGTTAGAAGATCATGGAATGCCTTTGCTCTGTCTGTCTGTATCCTGGGACCGCACCCCAGAAGGCTTGTCAATTTTGGCTGCTGAGACCTTCAGTGCCATGGCTGTAGTCATTGCTGTCATGTCCTCCGCTGTACATCTACTCAGTGATCACAGGAGGTAAATCGAGCCCAGTTGATGTCAGGATTGTATTGTGGGAACCATGGTCATGCAAATACTATTTGGATGTCCACATTGGCACAACTTGCATATATGCTTTGTCTACCAGCACGAGAAAGTCCAAGTACAGCACTGTGATCTGCATTTTCTGCCAGTCCTTTGCAGTTCCATCACACATCCAGTCATGGTGAGGGTGGTGATATGTGCCACCCAACTTCATATCCGGATTCAGTTGAGAAGCCTCAAGGTCAACATGATGCTAGTTGCGCCACAGTTAACAGTGGCTCGTAGGCATTGCATTGCACCACAACTGTCGGGTGTTGTACTATGTGGACAATGGTTGCGGAATCCGGTGTGTCTGCACTATATAGATATTGACTTTACATTATCGTCCACAGTTGCCATTAGTGCTTTCACCACCAATCAGTTTTAGACCCTGAGTTGTGGAAGGATTCTAGCGCTTCATTTGTCAATTGCCGCATTAATTGACAATAATTCATGATCTCTAATGTCTTCACAGCCATTGTAGTCAGTCTGCGGAACTGTGTCGGTCTTTGACCATAAATGCACTTCACTCTACTCAATGTATTGCAGCTTAAGTTTGCTTCAATCAAGGGAAAGATTTCCATTGTTAATGTTCTTCAAAAGTAGAGTGTCTTCTCTGTAAGTGCACTCCACTCACGCAGCGGGTGCTGGCAGTAAAAGTGTTTCAGTCACAGCCAGAGCCTGCTCAGTAGGAATGATTTGTCATAGGTTGGCCATAGAATTGTTCACCCGCTGGGCATGTTCAAGGGTGCTCGAGCCTCTGGTGTACACCCAAAATGAGACAGGTGAACATCGCTCGATTAGCAGAAATGTAGTGACAACTGCGCTTAGTTGTAAATCATCTGACTGCACCTTGATTCTCAATATTGTCGCATTCAGGGGTGAGGTCACTCTGTCTATTGTAGGTTCATTGACTTGTAATTACACTTGATTGGCTTGATAGAATGGTGCTTTAATTCTGTTGCGTTAATGCTATTTAGTTGCGGTTGTTGGCTTTGTCTAATCGTGGTGTCCTGTACTCATGATAATCATCAGCTCCATTGATGGTGATGCACCTTGGGTGCCAATACGTTTCTGAGCTCCCTCAGTTTCGGTAGTGAATTAATGAATTCAAGTGTGCAGTTGTGACTTCTCTTGTGTCCGGTAGTTGATTGCAGCCATTAGTAGTAATTGATGTCGTGATGTACTCATCAGAATCGATGTTATCGAAGTCAACTCTTTGAAACTGTCTCAGAAGCATGCGGCAATCAAGTGATGTAACAGATGTGAAAAACAGGTAAAACTCCATAAGTCATAATCCCACGAGCGAAACATATCTGTTTACTAAAGGAGCAATTATATGATAAGGGCATGTATACCTGCATTCAACCTGATAGGGACACATTCAGATATTATAGAAATACAGTTACACATGTGGATGCAAGTGATACTGGACGTAGGTGTATAGACTAGATTTTTACTAGAGATCTAGAGCTTGGGGCAAGCCCCCTATATAGAATGGCTGTTACCTCACTTGGGTAATGTGCTACCATTACACAATGCCGTATGTCATCCATTAACTTGACCAAAGCATATGCAGGCCAATGCAAATTATTTCAATCACATGCAGGCTAGATGGCCTTTGAACCATGCCGGGCAGAGCCGCCGCTAGCACAGTCTTTCAGAATGGGGCCCATGCTACCTAGACACAGTGGGTCATGTAATTTATATTGTAACAGCCTACCACCTAGCAACCAATCACACCAAGAATCACACAAGCGCTAGAAGCATGAATGCTTAATTACCTTGCACACAAATTCTATTTTCAATTTCTCCCTACAACAAGACAACAATTGCCAGAGTACAGTGTAGAGATGAAGCAACTCACAGAGTGAATCAGATTCGCGAAGCCAAATTCATATACCATTCAGGACATGCACCATCTACCCACACAACAGCTTCAACATATCGCATACCCTATTGACTCTTGGCGATTGGCTTACAGAAGCACAGCCAAGATTTGCAAAACATGGGAAGGATCACCTGCTGAGTTGTGAAGCGGAAAAATCAAGACTCAGATGATGTGAGAATTTCGATAACCAGGGCCATCAGTTGCATGCAATAATAGTTAGGGTATTTGCAATGTCCATTCTACCCCCAGATTGCCAACAACAACTTATTAAGCACGGGATAATACACTTTCTCACCTGCCATCCTTCAATCACTGCAAAGTTTAGCCAATGTCTAGATTGCCAAAGAGCAAATGCAAATATTCCTGCAATTTTGAATGACTTTTTTTGCAACGTATCATTTTAGTCTATACATTTATTGTATGCTAATACTGGTCACTGTAGCTTGGAAAACCTGTCAGAAAGCTCAATGCACAACCAGACAATATTTTCAATATTGATGAAAAGGGTTTTCTACTTTGGCAGGCTCTCAAAGTGAAAGGTATATGCCACAGCAGTGGGAAAATTCTGCACTCTACCCACAATAGAAATCGCTACATGGTTACAGTTATAGAGTGTATTGCTGCTGATTACAGACTTATACCACCCATGTATATCTACAAGGAGGGAAAGCATCTACTGGGATGGCATGCTGGGGTGCAAGATAAAGAGGAAACAACATTTGCATTGTTCACTAAAGGCTGGACAGACAATAAATTGGGTCTGGAATGGGTGGAACAGAACATTGAGAAATATACTATGGAGATGTTTGTACCATTATATTGACCTCCTGCTCATGCTAACAATTACGGTGCAAAAGGCAAGCCACAGATTCTAATCCTTGATGAACATAGCTTTCATCTAATATTGCAATTTTTTGATTATTACTTGAACAGAAACATTTAATCTATTTGCCTTCCTGCACACTCTACATACATCCTACAACCACTAGGTGTTGGGCTGTTTGGTCCTCTTTCTGGCTGCTATAGCACTAAGCTGCATATAGGGATTAGAAAAGAAGGGAATGCAATTAAGAAAGGACAGTTTTATATGTAAATTCACCTGCTATATCACTCTATACTCCACTCTAATGCTTTCTTACAGCCTTGTCACATGCCCTAGAACTGCTGCATATACCAAGAACAACATCTTAAGTGCTTTTGGGGTAACTGGGATTTGGCCTCTGAACCCATACAAGGTATTTATTTGGCAGTCACAAAGTAACACTTGTTTTGAATCCCCACCAGCCTCTTCTGCTGTTCGCTAAGTGCAGCTGGCAGACAGGGCAGGGTTGTTATCCAATCAGCCTGCAGTACACTTCACCTTGTCAATCACCAATCCCCTTCGCCTCTCAGGCTGAATTCTCTTATAGCACAGCTGGAAAGCTTTGCGCCAGGTGCACTTGCATATATGAAATTAGGAGATGAAATGTTGAGAACACTTTGCTCAGGGGCCAAAGACACTACTGCAGTAGCTGCAAAGGACCGCCAACTCCATGGTAAAGTATATGTGTATACAGCTGAGGATGTGGTTCAGCTCAGGGAAGGAAGGGAGAGGCTAGACAGAGAAAAAGTGGCCAAAGCCAAAATGCGCCAAGAAAAGGCTGCAGCAAAGGTAGTATCCTCTGGAGAGGGGTCAAAGAGCTCTAAACATATGGAAAAGAAGGTCATAGGTGCAAAGAAGGCACCTGTAATTGTGCCTAGTGATTGGGAGGATGAGGAAAAAGATATGATGGGTGGAAGGGGGTGGGATGAGGAGGTGAATGGGGGGGAGGAAGACTCTGTTGTATATATTGGTAATATGCTGGACCTAGAGAATGCTATGGAGCATGGAAAAGGGAGAGAAGGGGTTAGTAGTCAATTCCCAGTAGTGACTAGGTCAGGGAGAGTGGTTAAGACAGGTCATTTGGGTCAATAAATACCACCTGCGGGTGGTCGGTTTCCCAGTCATGGGCGGTCACCCGGTAAAACACGTTACATCGGGACTTCATAGTGCCGCGCGTCAAATGTTCTACGGAATACCATACGGAATACAGCTTCTCTATGAGCTTCGCGTTGCGCAGGTTCATGTTCTCGGTGAAGGAGATACTTGTGAGCAGACTGATTCAACATCGGCAGATGGCAGCTTTGACGATAGCCGCGAGGATCGCCCTGAGGATAGCAGCGAATTGACAGAACTAGACACTGACGATGGAGAGGTTTTCTAGGATAATGAGGCCACTGAGGAGGACAATCAGGAGCAGGCGGGCGATGTGGAGAGTGATGGCAATGAGGAAGAAGAGACGGTTTAGAATAATGACATGGAGCATATTGTAATTGTAGTTGCGCCACAACAACGAGGACGCCAACGGATAGGCATTTGTAGGGATAACGATAATGATGTATAGAGTAGTAATAATTTTTGGTTGAGCTTAATTGGCATATGTATGCAACAGTCAGTTCACGGATCCGGGATCTGACTGGTTCATTGACGGAAGGTGGGACTCCGTGAACTGACTAGTCACTCCGCGGACTGACCTTCTCCGTGAGCTGACTAGAACAGAATCTGAGAGTCGTAGGAACAAGTGGAGTTGAACAATGGAAGGTAATCTAGACATGTGATCCTGGCCCTGGCGGATCGTTTGAATACCAGAATGACATTCCCCAAAGGCCCGGCACAGGGAAATTCCTGAAGATGTTGATCTGCCACAAATAACGCTATATAGAGGCTTTGTATCCCGAGAGACAACTTTGATTGATGCAAGAACAAGGCTGTGTTGCTTCTGACAGACACACTACAAGAACTGAACTATCCACAACACGAAACTGAAGTAGAAACAAGCTACTGGAAACATATCCACTGCACTAATCATTCCGAAACAAACCACTAAAAGGCATTCCTTCAAGTTTAGCGAGTTTTCTTGGAGCTGCGCTTGGTTGTCTTGTTTGTTTGTTTTGTTTTATTCATACTGTATTCACTCTAATTAGAGTATGACAGAGTCTAAGACAACCCCTCCGCTTCCGGGCGAGTCGGCTAGATGGCGGAGCTCCCACCTGCTACCCATCGTCCCCTTTGACAAAGGAAAAGAAAAAACCCAGCAAGCGCAAACGATTGAAAAGAACAAAAGAGAGGAGATCAACGAAAAGAGAGAGACCGTCCCCGGTCCAAGCGCCCTTACTCCTGCCCGCGCTCCTCCTGCCTGCGCTCCTCCGCTTGTTTTGGCGGGAACTTCCCGACGTCAGTGGCTGCCAGGAAGTCCATCACTGCTTGATCGCATTTCTCCATGGAAAACAGCTCAGAAATCTGCACAAGTCGGCATCTGCCTGGTTTCCATCCTGTGGCCTTTCCCACTGCCTTCCAGAGCGCTTTCTGCTGGTCTTTCCATCGGGTGCAGTGGCGGAAGAGGTGCTCCCGTGTCTGTACTGCTCTGCCTCTGCACCACCAGCATATGTCGTCCCCTCGGTGTCCAAACCGCTTTAGGTACGCTCCGGTTGGCGCATGCCCGCTCTTCAGTCTATAGAACCTTGCTGCCAGTGACTTCACGCTTGTCATTGGGACGGATCTCTTGCTCCCGGCTTTGCCCATCAGCCTATAGCCGTAGTGTTTGGAGCACTTGTCGGCCTCCCACTTCGTCTTCGCCGCCGTCCTTCCTTCGGAGATCCGTCTTGCTCTATTCGCGGCCGAGGTGTATATTCGCTCACGTACTGTGTAACCTCGACCTTCTCGTGCTTTGTTCGCCTGGCGGTCAGCCTCTTCGTTCCCGGGGATGCCTGAGTGTCCCGGGACCCAGTGGACCACGACTTTGATGCAGTGGGCGCGGAGGGCCCTAGCATGCTCGTTGATTACTCTCGCTAGCTGCTGCCCTAGCCCTCGGTCCAGGTGCGCCGTCCGCCTGATGGCTGCCTGCGAATCACTGAAAACCGCCACTGTCGTGACTCCGTGTGCTCGCAGCGCTTCCGCTCTCGTAACGGACTTTTGGAGTGCGATTCCGATTGCCCATAGTTCAGCGTCGAACACCTCCATTCGTCCCGTGCCAAGGTAACTGCGGAAGACCGTCCAGCCGTCTCCGTTTAAACACACCGCCGTGGCTCCCACTCTCCCATCGTCCGTTCGAGATCCGTCCGTCCACCACATCCAGGTGCCAGATCCCGCCTTGCCTTCCTTCTCTCTCGCGCATAGCTCGGCGGCTCTTTTGGCCGCGGCGTCATCTTCTAGTATGGTGGTCTTGACCGCTGGCGCCTACCCCGGGGCGCTGGGTTGTCTTGTCCGGCTTTGTTTTATTGCCCCCTATCTTTGCACTTCTTGCATGTTTCTCTATAGAGCTCAAAATCATGCTGTGGAAGGTATTTCTTGTGAAGTGATCATTTTCGTGTAGGAGTCGCAGTTGCAAGCTCCTTAGCCATAGGTGGTTCTTTTCTGCGAGCCTTGATCGTTCTCGGTTCAGAGTTAACGCTCCTGGGCAAGTTCGGTCTGCGCCTCCGCGAAGTTGCTATATTGACACGTGAACGCCAGGTTGGAACCTACTAAAAGTTGGCTTTAGCTAGTAGTTGGTGTGTTGGGTACAGTAGTAACTTCTTCCTCTTGGTCTGTCGTGAAGTTAACAATTATATATACAGCAATGGAAGAGGATAAATTACATTGATGTCGAGCTCCGACGAGACGGAAACCTCGACAGTAAGCATAGGATACGGAAGGCGTTGAATCTGATAAACATTAAGAGGCTCCCTGATTCGCAGGTAATCGTTCGGTTGTGCTGTACGCCATTCGTTGTCTTGGTAGTGGTAAAGTCGTTTTTTGCAAAGCTTACTAGCTAGATTTTGCAAGATACTGACGACTGCAAGCAAAGTATGAAATAAATACGGTACAACGACGTCATTGCCGAGACCTTGGTACCTTCACTATACATATTTCCCAGCTGTTAAACCTACAATATGAACCCAAAGCATACTTTCCAACTAATTTTCTTTCCGCATACGTTTGTTCATAGAGAAATAAACAATTAACAATAGCAACTATCCACCAATAACCCATAACATCAATCATAAAAAAACGAATGTTAGCCAATTAACACGGTATTGAATACGTTTTACTATTCCTAAAGGCTGTATAATGTCAAGTTGATGATAGAACCATAATATGGAACAAAATGGAACCAAAAGGCCATCAAAATGGCAAGTTATTCCCTAGTCAGTTCCAATTGCAAATGGACTTGTCTTGTGACCGTTCATTTCCAGATGATTTAATTCAATGAGCAAAAGTCAGTGTTGTCAACCGTCCCGTCCGTCCAACATCACTGGGGACGGGACGGGACGGCGACTTGCCGTCCGTCCTGAGCTAGGACGGAACGGCGCCGTCTTTCAGCTACAGACTCAAGGGCAAGACGGGGACCAAGAGACCTGTTCCGATGACAAGCGTGAAGTCGATGGCCACCAGGTTCTACCGACTAAAGTGCGGGCATGCACCCACTGGAGTCTACCTAAAACGGTTCGGCCACCGAGAAGACGACAAATGCTGGTGGTGCGAAGGGACAGTGGCCCAGACGCGAGAGCACCTCTTCCGCCACTACAGCCGGTGGAGAGACCAGCAGAAAGTACTCGGGAAGGCGGTGGGAAAGGTGACGGGCTGGAAAGCGGGCAGATGCCGACACGTGCAGGTCTCTGAGCTGTTTTCCATGGAAGAGTGCGACCAAGCGGTGATGGACTTCCTGGCGGCTACTGAAGTCGGGAAGTTCCCGCCCAAATGAATGACGGTATGGAGCAGGCGCAGAGGCTGACTCAGGCGCGGGGGGCGGCAGCGGTGGGGTTTATATGCGTTCTTTTCTTCTTTCATTTCTGTTCTTTCTATCTATCTTTCAACTTTCATTTGTCAGCGGGGATGAAGGGTAGCGGGGGGGGAGCTCCGCCATCTAGCCGGCTCGTCCGGAGGCGGAGGGGGTATTAGGTCCTGTCATACTGTAGTAAGAGTGAACACAGTATGAATAAACAACAACAACAGCGCCGTCTTTTTTGAGGCCGGACGGGGACGGACGGAAGGGACGGCCGTTGACGATAAATTTCCGTCCCCGGCCGACATCCATTGATGATTTGCGAGTCATCATACATAATAGATATTCAGTTATAATAAGTACGTTTCTCCACTATCTTGACTGTGAAGCAAGATCATTCAACAGCTGCTCGATCCGAACCTGAATGCTTACTACTGATTGAGAGTCTAGAAATATAGATAAATCTATTTATGTCTTGTACCGCGCGCTCTACAGTTACAGTATATGTATTAATAGTAACCTCCCGATGTCGGCCTGTGACGGTGGATGACGGCCGATGACGGTATTTTTGCCGTCCCCGGCCATCATCGGCCGACATGCCGTCCTCAGCGGGTGAGGATGGGACGGACGGACGGCCTTGGCACCGTCCCGTCCGTCCTGCAGATATTGCGGACGGACGGGACGGTTGACAACACTGAGCAAAAGCAGCCATAAATATTGCCCAACGTAGTTTCCATATATTTCTCAGCACAGCGATCTCTCAAACAAATCCCTGCTGCACCTTTGTCCTACAAGACCCACACATATACTTCCCTACCACACTGGCCCTTCGAAACTCGAACCCGATCTCTTTCTTACACTGCGTACATTGATACCGCTGTCTCTCTGGCGCCACCATTCCCAACGAAGTCTTCTCCTTCAACTTAGACATCTCAACTAACCCAACGGGCACCCTAAATCGATTTTGTGGGACCCCAGAATTGTTTGGAAACTCATTCGCCAGTTCCCCGAAGATTCCTGGTGACTGGACGTCTGGATCGTACTGGAACTCGGGTGGCTCATGCAAAGTCACTGGGCCGCTGATGTTGGCGCGGAGGACTTCGCGGCGCTTCTCCACTTTACCATCTTTCGCCCTCGAAAGGGTTCTATGCGGGTGGGCTATGGTTTCTGCAATTTTACCGATGGTGGATTTGGATTTGAAGGTTTTGGGTTTGTCGTCACCAGGGGTTGGAGAGTTGGAAACCATCTTAAAGGTAATTGGTGCGTTTGACTGAATGGTTAGAGATTTACCGTCTTCGGTGTTTGTGGTGTTAAATTGTTGAATAATAGTGGTAAGTGTGGAGTGCGCTAGTAGTTAAATAGATAACACCAACTGCCAAAGGCAGGATGAAGCGCCCTCAAGTTAGCCTGGCTAGCCATGGAAGGATCATATTGAAGCGCACCGGTGTAAAGGGCAAGCAAGTTCCTTCAGCCTATCGAGTTGAAGTAAAGGGTTTGGTGTTTTTGTAAATCGTCGCATATACAGATGGTAAATCTTTGTTGATAGGACCATCGCGTATTCTCTTAGCGCCAGAGAGTTGTAGATGTTTTAGCACGGGTGGTCGACAGGTGTTCCAAGCTTTTTCAAGCCTGGACAGTGTTCCGAAGCGGTCAGTCCGGTCAGATCTGAGCATGATCTGTGCCGGTCTGTGCCAAGGCCGGCCACGAAATTTTTGACCGAGGCCGGCCGCCAATCTGGCAGATTTAATCTGACCGGACTGCAGATATCTGGCAGCCAACGGTGCTACTAGATAATACAAAACATTGTGGTGCAAAATCTTTAAAAAATAAAAGAAACTTGTTACAAATATTGTTAACCATCAATGTCCTCCACCACTATTTCTCTAACCCAAACACAGCCACTTCTTATGCTCAAATATGCACTTGCCACTTCTCCAAGGCCTTGAGCAGTTCATCCACCTCATGGACCTCATCAACTTGAGCAAGACCTGCATGTTCCCATGATTTCAAACACTCCAGGTCTACGCAGGCAAATGCAGATATATGCAGATATATGCAGTAATTGTGTGTTTCGCTGCAGGTATTTGTTTAACCTTGTCAAATCTGAAGATATATGTAGGTTTCTGCAGGTCTATGTAGGTCAATGCAGACATATGCAGATATATGCAGTAATAGTGTGCTTCGCAGCAACTATTTATTTAACCTTGCTAAATCTAAGGATATATGTAGGCTTCTGCGGATTTATGCAGGCTTCAGCAGGCCACATAATTACCCACCCAAATCTGTAGATATCTGCAGGTCGGCCCAGGTTTCATGGGAGATGGCCTGGGCCGGCCCAGGTCGGTGGCGGCCGTAATTTGCGTGGCCTGTATCTGACCGGTCTACGGATCTGCAGTCCGGCCGGCGGCCGGCCTGACCGCTTCGGAACACTGAGCCTGGACATATGAGGTGATTATGGGTGGTATGATATCTAAGTTCCTGCAACTGTGAATTGAAAGTCGTTAATGCACAACGATGCGTGTAGAGCGGGATATCTGGCAGACTTAGGATTATAAGAGAGCATGTCGAATATACAGAGCATATTCCAAGCTATGCAATATACTGGGAGCTCATGTTCCTAGTTAAACCACCTCTGAGCTTAGTCTTTGTTAGAGATATCTAGAACACCCCCTTGCAGAATTCCCTACAGTTTGCAAGTAAATAATAGCACAACAAGACGTGACATTGGGTTTGAAATATCGGGAACCTCTCAGGACAGTCCTTAGTAACTGTTCGACGGCTATTGCGGAATGTTTCCAGCGGTTAAATTAACAAATGAAGCGCGATATAATGGGGGAGTTTTAGGAAAATGTAAAAACTCTCTCGAATGCAAGAGACAGGCAGACTTAAAATAAACTCATCGGGCAATTGGGGCCCTACTACACATACAGTATTTATCAGTGGCTACAGAATTCGGAATTCACATCAACCCCAGTGGTCGCCAAAGCCTACCCCGATGGTCTTCAGAGCCTTCAATTTAGCGGTCGGGACTGCTTAGCCTGAGGGCCCTTGTAAACGTAGGTGTCCGTAGTTGCTGTTGAAAGCCGATACTTGGAAATCAATATTATGGTGTTCGGTTATGATTCATTTGCGACTGCTAGTACGCAGCGGCTATTGGAAATATAGTTGTGGGCTATCCGATGGCTATTGGGAATTTGAATACAGTAATCCTGCTTCCGCCTGTGATTTAGTTCGAATGATACTTAAAGTATTCTCCAACCTCCATACACCAGTAAATACTAGTTCATTTTTTGTGCGCGTGGAAATTATATGGCGCTTCCTCAACCAATTAACCGCCGGGAACAGTCCCAGATAGCTGTGGAACAGTTACCAGGGACTGTCCTAAGAGGCTCCCGAAATATCAATATCGTTTATAAGACACTTGATGAGAGCCCCAACCACACCGCCGTGGAACAGTATTCAACGAACAGCACTGACCAACACCGTACCCTCCTAGCCAATCCTCCGAATCTACGGCCCGTAACCCAATGAAAACCGAAATAGATACCAGTCGGACATCTCCATCTGTCTTTGCTTTCATCCTGAACAAACAATCCAAGGTGAGCTGCAAATTTTAGCAGCTAGTAGCACAAATAAACAGATCATCGAATATAGTGCTATGATGGACCAGCCAACTAGGTAAAGCTAATGAATGCTAATGAACCCGACACGGCCGTGGAGCGTAACAAAACACGTGCAAGTAAGGAGCCCGCCAAAGTCTGCTGTTACATCATGCAGCCTCCGGAATGACTGCTCCTTCATGGAAACTGCGACAGAACGATCCCAAGCGCGGTCTCATCGCCGTAATCTTCTTTTGGTAACAGACTTCGATTTTCTCGTTCAACGCCTCGTGAACTGGAAGAATAGTATCGTCTTTGCGGCTACCTGAGAGACGACTAAAGATGACCGAACAGACGAAGCCGAGAATAATGACGAAAGGGATAACAGCAATGTGAACTAGAGCCATGATTTCCTACTTCGCTTCGTCGGTCAGAGAAATGTACAAATGATGACTGACTGGCATCTGCACCTACTTGTATTTGGCAGTGAGGAGGTGTGAGCAATAAGTTGCAATGGACGAGTAACTGCTATTAGACCGCTCGAGAGAAAATAGACGGTAATTGTAAGTTGAGCTTACGCAAAGTTCGGACCAAGCAATAGGCAGAACTGTGGCCCAAGTCGACAAAAGGCTCTGTTCAACGGCGTTATTTTCCTTGGCAAAAGGTCAGTCTAATGTACAAGACAACGTACAGAAAGACATCCCCCTAAAATGTCTCTTATAACGTTAACAGCTACAAAGCATATCTCCCCTGAAGAGCAAAAAACCGGCTAAGACTTGATTGTTATACGCATATAGACGTGGGTGTCATCGATATGCAGTCACCACAAAGCATTCTCATTGGTTCACTGGTGGTACATACATTATTGCCCTAGGTATTACTGTGTGAACCCACAATTTCCCTCCAAATTAAGTCCACAAGTTTTGGTCTGAGCACAAAGAGTTCAACATTCACAATCTGCACAAGTATGCACACTTTCCCCTCCCAGTCTTCAATTTATGATATCTCAAATATTCATTCTGTGGTTGTGTGAAACAATATATTTTTAGTAGTCATTTTGCCCAAATATACCACAACAAACCAAATATTAGAGATATTGTAAAATCATAGATAGAAAGCTAAAAGAACACACAGTTATACACATTTCACATGAATTACACTCTGTCATTTGTGTAAAATTGATGCATATAATTGGAATGAGAAATGTAGATATCCTGATTTATGTTACTGTATCTACGACATCACTCCCTTGGCCTTGCTACACTAGTTCTTCCATGCTGCACAACCTGCATATCACTACGGTTAGTTGGCCATTCTGTACTCTAACTAACTGCGAGACTTACTGAGTCAAACAACATACATATATTCTATCAGTTCTTGCTGATCTATGCGTAGCCAACATTTAATGGAATTTTCGATTGCTGTGTAATAACACAGCTGCATGTGATGTGTCCAGGGGCTGGTAACACCAACTGTATATAGTCAACTAGCCACAAGTGTGATACCATAGGAATAGTCTTATATCATCTACCTAGAATAGTGCTAGCATTGGGTCTGGGTAACACACCAGTAGTCCAGGTTTCCACTGCAAAAATGATTCAGTTCAGTTCATGACCACTCAAATCACCCAACCCACCACCTCTTTGTGGGACAAACCAATAGATGTACCTAGCAATCCGCTTATCATGCCGGGTTAGGTGATACCTGTCGGTTGCAAACTCCAGTTCTGCATGTGTGGGTTTTCTATTTATAATTGCATTCAGATATTATACTGATGATCATGACATATTGGCATTGGTGTGTGAGTATCTTTTTGTAATCTAATGGCAGCCCTTATAATCACAACAAAGACAGACGAAGGCCCTAATCTATCCTATAAATGAACCTTCTTGGTGCAACTACAATTTTTGGTCTTATATCTTCTGTGATCTGAATGGTAATTGGATGCAGACAGTCATAATAAAGTATTGGCTGCCTTTATAGACACAAGACAAACTGACACACAGTCTGCCCCATCTTGAAAATGAGCATCAATGGGGTATCCATGACTTTCGGTTTTGCAGATTCGGTAATCCAAGTGGCACTTGATTCCAGACATCTATACACAAGTACATAGCAGCAAATATCTGGTTATAAAGAAGTGATTTTCCCAAGACAGCCTTCCAGACAGTAATAACTTATTTCACTTGTCGACCTGCTACTAAGAGTTCAAGAATGTTTCAGCCAACATAATCTGTCAGAATATCGTATGTAGAACATAGTAGTCCCATCGTGCTATGATTTACCTTGATACAAAGCCAAAAATTGTTGATGCTCTGTGGACACTCATTATCAATAAGACGCAGATAGTGTCTGGCTCTCCCTTCAGCTGATCAAGACTGCGATCAAAATTTTTATGTATAACCACTACTAAGACACTACTTATTTACCTGACATAAAAGACCAAACATCGTTACATCAGCAAAATGTAAGTCAGCCCAGAACCAACATGCAATCCTCCCTGACACTCTGGGATACCTCACCAGTGCTTCTAAGTGCTTCCAGATGATCCCAGACCCCTCTGGAGCTAAGCAATATGCTCTTAGACTCAGCAAGAGCACCTGGATACACCTGTTGAAAGAACATAGACATCCACCACTTGGAGGCCGTTGTGTTGAAACGTTGGAGCTAGATGTAGTGTTAGCAACGGTTCTGTACTGTCACTTTCAGTCTGGGTCTGGGTCCAAACCGAACCGTTACCACATTGGCAGTCTGGGTTGTCAATAAACCGAAACCGTCACCTCAGGTATGGTTTGATGGTACATTCCCAACACGTCTGAATTGGGCAGGTTTTCAGTGGGTCCATCCATAGATTCAAATAAGGCTTGTGATTTTGGAGTTTGTTAATAGTGTCTTATCAAAATCGCAGTTTCAACAACCAATGATATGTTTTTGCATACTTTGCGGCTTGCAATATACATTAATTTGGAATCGGTGATTTAACTTTGATATATTGTCTTGTTACCAATCATGGCAGTTAATAATTCCGTTATGAACACGAAGATCCTCGCGATGCCTTGATTACCAAATACTCTACAACTAAAACTGTTGACTCTCCATGGACGCTCATTTTCAGGATGTGGCAGGGAGCATGTCGCTGTTGTGTTTGCCAGTAAAGGCTACCAACATTTGATTAATGGATGTCTGCAACAAATCGGAACATAAATTAGCCAAGAGGTGAAGCCAAATATCGTTGACACTCCATTGATGCTTATTCTCAGAATGTGGCAGGGAGCATGTCGCTGTAGTTTTTCCCAGTAAAGGCTGCCAATATCTGATAAATGGAGGTCTGCAACCAATCGGAACGTAAATTAACTAAAATGGGAAGCCAAAAATTGTTGATGCTCCGTTGATGCTCATTCTCAGAATGGGACAGTGACCACGTTGAGATCTGTTTTGCCAATAAAAGGTGCCAATATGTCGGTTGTGCATAACAGCGACCAAAGCACCGGTTAATTACCGTACTTACAAAACCACAAATCGTTGACGCTCCGTTGACGCTCATATTACTGTATTGTCCATTGAACATCTGCAGCCATCGAAAATAGTTTGCATCATGAATTAAACATATTGGTTGTCGTTCTGACCGATTCAGACTTGGTCCTGTGGAAAAGCCAAGCGCAGTAACATTCTTGCACTGTTCGCTTTCACAGGACAAAAATTTATTTGTCTTGCCAAAAGCTTCATTGTGCCTGCTTTACATCTGTTTATCAACCGATATTCACAAGCTACTGCTCACCACTCGCCCATAATATATCTCTAACTAAATCACTCGGTCAAGATACATAATGAAGCTGGTGAGGCATTGACTCATTCTGTCCTGCTTCTTTTTCACTCTCTTATTCCTCCTCGTTTCGATTGCATTTACTGTCACAAACACCTTTTCAGCCTGTCTGTTTCTGTTCCATGTAGGGCGAATCAATCCAGGAACATTTGGCGCGGTGCTCACATCCCGTTGCTCTGGGCATTCCAGATCCTCGATGCTCTTGTCTTGCTGCATATTAGTTTCAACGACTGCTGAGCAATCGTCTTCACTGTCATTTGGATTATCTGAGTTTGCAAGGCAGGCAAGCCAATCTCCAGTATTCGAAATGCTATCAGGTGCGCCATTCATATCACTTTCGACTGGATGACAGTAAATTCTTCGTATTGACAGTCATTTAAGATATGAGTTCGTCCTCAGGGAAGGTCCTTTGTAGACAAAGGTGGTGGCAAATGAGGTCTTTCTGACAATTTGAATGCAGCCGTACCATAATGCTGAAACAGTGACCAGGATGCTTTGACGATCTCTTCGGTGTCCGAAATGTATTGAATGGTGGTTATGTACTTGATTTGAGTGCGAGATTCCTTCTGGGTAGCATTTAGGTTCCGGCTACCCTGCCACATCTCCAAAAAGCTGTGAACCTACGCCATTCTGTGCAGTGTCCTATCCTTCACCTTTTTGTTCATTTCGAAGTCGTTTTCTGAGTTCATTCAATCGAATTCTTGGTCAGTACCTGCTAGTATCCCGGTATTGGCTCAAGCAAACTGCCATACAACGACGATTTCTCAAAGGGTCTCGCCTGTGGTTTTTGACTGCCTGTTGCCAATAACATCGGGGTGAAGGGAAAAACTGGCCTCCACTCCGACGCCATGTGGTATGATAGAGAATATGTGGCTTGCCGCATTGCAGGGATCAGCGTACTTCGAACCTATTTCCTCCGGTTGACGCCACCAGTCTGTGATGTGAGGTATCGGAAATGTACTTCTAATCTCCATTAGGCCCGAGTGGTAATCATTGAGATTTGGATCACTTTGCGCCAAGTTCTTGGGTGCTTGAGGCGGCGGATTCAAATAGAGCCTGGTGGCATTCAATATGCGCACAGCGCAATCTGTTTGTCCGGGTGTCGTCTCAGCCACATTGTTAGGCATTAAGTTTTCTTCATCATCGCTGGACAAGTCATGTGTATCAAAGGATGATTGACAGGATCCCGAAGCCGTTGCAGAGAGGATGAAATTGCTGCTCGGCAAGCTTTCAAGTTTATTGACCGGCAAACGTTGATGTTTGGCAAAGTATCAATTCTCTACATACTTCTGAAAGGCCTCTTGCTATTGGCTAGTATAGGATGTTTCGTCCTCGGGATTAGTATCCAGTCCCTTGTCATACCTTCTAAACGATCGCAACTTCCGGAAAGGATCCTGGATATGTGCAGAAATGAGAAGCATGACTCTCGTTGGAGTCACTTCAGCATAGTATTTGGACAGCTTCCGTCGAGCTAACTTCACAGCAAAGAACAAGTCTTTTTTCAATTGTGTGTTCTTCTTAGCCAAAGCCTGCATGATGCCATTGATGTAATTGAACATTTCATTGTACACTGTGATAACGTGACACAATGTGACTGCATACCTCTTCGACATCCACAGGGTACCATATTGGAATGGCCTCAATACTTCACTGACATACTTCACAATTGTCCAGTCATCTTCTGTTGTGAACAATGGTCAGTATTCAGTGTATTTGAATTTTGAAGCCAGTAATGTGTGAATTCCCATAGTCGGTAGGCCTGCTCCAGTAACTCCAGTGTGGAGTTCCAATTTGTCTTCACAACTATAATCAGATGTATGGCAATGTGGACTTTGGCTTTTTGACAGTCAATGAACTCGTTTCAATGACCTGGTGTCGGCGTAATCAATAAAGCAAGCATTCTCTGCTATATGAAGGATAATTTCAGGACTTTCAAAATATCACGAAATACGTTCTTTCTCAATTATCTTTGCTAAACCTTGTCTCATGGCCGACACCTTATTGATTCTAGCATTGCCCTCTTTTCGAAGTCTTTGACTATTCCCGATGTCTATGCTGTCTTTCTCTCCACATTGCTGATCGCGCTTATGGGCTTCCGAAGACTTGGTGCGGCCTTTTACACCAAAACTGCTCATGAATATAACTAAAGCCAGCCGTATGACGTGCGCCATGCACGGTATGTGGTTGCGCAATGCAGGCCACTCGATTCCAGAGATCTCAAGTTGTGATTCCAGCTCACGTGTCACCAAACAATTTGAGGAAGCATTATCCGTTGTAATACCAAGCAAATGGCCATTGCTGTGCTCAAAACAATCCAGCACGTCCTTCAACTGTACGGCTAGCCTTGCTCCAGTATATTGGGCCTTGACTTATCATCCTTAATTAGCTTTCAAAATGGGAAAAGAACAGGCGATCAACATGATCCAAAGAAGTCGAACTTCACACAATGCCCAATTTCGATCCATATAGGACGCCAACACTGCCGTTATCTCTTGTTTGTTCGTTGATATCCATCCATCCAAAGCTAAACAAACTTTATTTTGTGACGGCAATTACTTGTTAATTGCATCCACGCAGATTGCATATTCCCTCCGGCAAATGTTACTGAGGGTTGTAGCGGACGGCATCACTTGATCATCCTGTAATGCCATATATGACCATCATAGTTCCAGATTTGATATTGCACTCCATGAAATATGACCCGAAACAAATCCTAACATGAGGTATTGATTCCATGTGTCTTGGTGAAATTGGGAATCTTCAAGGTCCTTAGCTACCAGTTTGGAACATTTGGTCTGTCATTTCGGTCAATATGGATCAAACTGGATGTCCAATTTGATTTTCCTCTGCAGACTTACTATTGTGATGCCTGGACTTCCTTGCCTCTTCAGGATGGCTAAAGCTGTTTCATCGACGGTCGAACTTGTCAATTCAGTAACCTCTGCCTCTGTTATCTGGTTAAACATTGCTATGTGAGCTTTTGCCAACAAGTGTTTCACCATTGAGCTGGTCCCTTATTCTGATGGATGGTGAAGAACTTGATGACAAATGATACATATGAGGTCAGGGCTGCCAGTCTCTTCAATTCCACAGTGTGAATAGAATCGCCATGATGGTGAATGTCTAGAATTATTCCAAGTAATAGGCCGCTTCAAGCCTGCATTCAGTGACGCCCACCAAGCGTCGAACATGATTTGCAATGCAATGTCGCTTAACTCATGAATAAAGACACATTCGTTTTTGGAAGAGATCTTAATCTCGAGGAATGAGGTGTTCAAAGATTTTTAATCTGACATGGCTGTAGGAATTAGAAATCTGGGTAATCCGACTTCAGAGACTGCCGAAAGTAATGATGTAGTAACACAGACTGCGGGTTCTTAAATATTGACTATACAACTACAAGCAAAAAAACCAGATCTGTAGGATATTGCATGAATAATTGTGAAGTAGTATACAAGGATAGATTGGAAAGACTGACCATGTAAAACTGAGTTTAAGAACAGCATAGTGCAGTTCATCGCTGTGTAGCGTTCGGAACCTCCACCAAAACTGTTGACACCATGTGGCTGCTCAATTGTAGATGCCGAACGTGATATCATCACTACCATTGTTGCCAATAAAGCCTGCAGACAGGTTGATAGTAGGTTATCTGAGTTCCATTGCCGTTAGATTAGCCAACATGCAAGATCAAAAATCATTGAGACTCCATTGACCATTATTTTGGGACATGGTTTTGATCTTGTTGTAACGATTTTTGCCTAGAACCGCAGCTGATAGTTCGGTTATAGATCAATGTAGTCGCATTGCCCTGTGAGTTTCCAAGATGCATGGCCTGAAATCATTGACACTCCATTGACACTCAGTTTTAGAACAAAGTAGCGACATTGTCGCAACCATTTTCGAATAGAAAGGCGGCTGGGAGCTCGATTATGGCTTACTGTCACGGAACAGCGATTGCATTCTCCAGGATCCAAGGCCAAAAGTCGTTGACGCTCCGTTGACATTCATGTTTAGGAAATTGTCGTGATGTTGTCACTAGTATGTTTTGCCAAGAATGGAGGATGATAGTTCGATTATGAGTGAAGGTTGCAGCGTAACCCTCAGGATATTTAATGATACAATGCCGAAAATCCTTGAAACTCCATTGACACTGATTTTTAGGAGGTAGTATTGATATCATCTCTAGTATTTTTGCCAATTAAGGCTGCCAATATTATGATTATGGCTAAATGCCGTTGCACAGCCCAGTTATTGTTTAGCAGGTAAGACCAGAAATCATTCAAACTCCATTAATGCTCATTTCTATGATGGGGCAAGGAGCGTGTGGCTTGCCAATTTACCTATTAAGGTGGCCAATACCTCTTCTTTGGATGGATGCGACTATGCTGCCGGGTGATTGATGAATGGGTAAGACTATAAATCGCTCATGCTCCATTGAAGCTCACCTTTGAGCTCACCTTAGTGACATACTAACAGTCATTGGGTGCTCAACAATTGATCAAAAAATGCATGCAGTCTCCATTGGCAGCCAGTATACAGTTTGTATGTATTATCATTTGTATCCAAGATTGTTAAGACATCTGAGTTTTTGGGCCACCACTATACACATCATTTGCATGATAAATGTTATAGCTCCGTAGTGTTTCAACACTTTCGGCTGGCAATTCATGGCTTAGAAATCCATCCACTAGTTTTAGATATTTATAGCCCAATGTCCACACCATTTTGTATCCAGCTCATTCTCCTCAATTTCCATGACGTTCCATTAGCAATTTTCAATTTCTCAACCTGGTGCAAGAGGTCAGAGCAGAGAGTTATGTAGTTGGCTGTATGGATTCATACAACCTGTCAGCTGTCATTTGTCCGGGTCTCTGATGTGCTTTGACCGCTTCTTCTATAAGTCATATGACATCACTGACTTAAACTCTGTTACTACATTTCATCTCAAATTTAGATTTTACATTATCCTTTAACCGTAACAGGCAACACCATATACAGTGCGTGGTTCGTCACTCAACCTGATTTGGAGTCCAGAACATTCACATTGCCTGTACGACCCTTGCACATGCACTGACGAATAATCCTGTCTCACAAGTTGGTTACTGATATCCAGAAAAAGCTGGCACGTAATAAAAGAGGTTCACAAACTGCTTTTACTCGAGATACCCCATCAAAAATATGTAGTTGGCTATCAACTCCTCCGGTGATGCAGGAGCCATCACCATGTCTTTGTCCGAATCTGAGTACTATATGGTAATTAGCTAGGGACTCTATATGCATGGGTAAAAGCTTACGGGTGGAACTGGCTTCGCAATATCTATCTGTGACCAATCGGGCACTGCGTCAGGCATCGAAGGTACTAAGTGATTGTCTGCCTGAGGTTTCTCCAAACCCAGCCTCATTTGACTACTTCCCAGTTGAGATGTCACATGTGGTATTTGTGATTGTCTGAGGAAGATATCAAGAGTCTGCATAAGCTCTCCAAATGTTTGTTATGGGGGTATTTTAGGTCCCAATAATCAATACAATATTTATTAGACTAAATACAGCCGCCTATCTCCTTGTCTAATTCTCCTGGTGTTCCCAGACACAATCTCTTATTCTTCTGAGAATCCGAGCTTACCACTCTTTCTCGTTGGTCCATGGTCGCTCTTTGGACAACTCTTCGCAAGGCAATTCACCGGTAGTGATGTTCCTGTGCACCTCGTATTCAACCCCTTCAATAATGGTCAAGTACCAATGTGCTCGGGAGATGTTGGTTAAACCCCAGTTGTTTTAGAATTGGATGAGATCGCAGAACGTTGCAATGACCCTCTGGTGTGCTTACTGCGAATTTGTCAGTCTCGACGAACACATATAAAGCGTATTCACCTAAGTGAAATAGGGAAGTAATTTTGAACGTTTGTTAGATAGAAATCTTTATAATATTTTAAGTTGTTCTTCACTGGTAATGTCTCACTGTGGATTGCTGGTAGAGCTTGGTTCTGCTCATTGCCGGAACAATGTGAGCTGTTTATAATCGGGTCCTCAGGTCAAGCTTGCCTTCGGATTTCCGTCATGACACCATTGTTGGTTGATAGCTTATCCATGGAACATCTGAAGTGCTCTGTGGATACTGCCACAAATTCCCCTTGGTTATCGTGTTCATGCATGAGTGGTTTTAAGACACTATGTCCCCTATCGGGCCATCATCATGATCTTGATATCAAACGCAGATAATGACAGCTCATAACCTCGTGTTCGACATCTTGCTTCCCATTCGTTCAGTAGCTGGAAGATCTGACGACCTTAGTCTTATCAGTGCTTATCGCAATATGTTTTAACAGCTCTTCACTATTAAATGGCTCACCGTTTGATTTGGCTATCTGGCATTGCGTCAGAGATAAAATCAGCGACCAACCGATTCTCTGCTTCAGTAGATAATGAAACGTCAACCTCGTATTCTTATCGAGTATGACATTTCAATGCATGCAGTCTTAACTCAATAAGCCAGTTTGCTTCTGGCCTCCTGTCTTCAGCCAATGTCATCAACCCATCAGACACTGCATGTGTAGGTCACGACCTTCCATAGACCGGGGAGTGCCGCAGGTTGCTCTCACCGCTTTGCACATGAGATTGCAGATCCCCCGTACTCGCATATTACATTACATCAGCTGCACATGTAAATCTGCATTATCGCTACATAACTATGTGTTGTCCCGCTAGACAAGGTTCAATAGGTGTGGCCAATAATCATGTGCACTGCTGAAGGTTTTTCACTTCCCAGCTATAGTGACATAATTGCGTCATCATATCTGAATCTGCTAGTGAAGTCGTAGGCTTCACTAATTGATTGACCCGTGGCTCAATTTTAAATCCGCAAAGACCCACTTGACTGATAAAGATGTTCGCGTAACCGCAGGTAGGTGTTTTGCATATCAACATCCAAATTGGTTTGTCACATGTACCTGCTTCATTCAAACATGTATTATTACCGCTGCTAAAAGAGAACTCCTAACAATGTTGTTGGTGATGGTGTGGCTGCAGTTGTGTCTGTTTGGGGCTATCTAACTGCCAGAACCTTCCATTCAGCCTTATCTGCTTCTGCCGAAAGCTCTCCATCCGGTGATGTACCGCTTTGGACATTGTCCTTATCACCCAGCCAGGTTCGTTATCTTCGCTCAGGTTGCCTGGCCCTGTATCTTGTTCATCATCATCCTCGTCTTCCCCATCCTCCTCATCTCCGGAACTTGCAAGATCACTCAGACTGTCTCCAATAGCATTCAACACCTCATCAAATGTTATTTCAGGCTTTGTGGTTGTCGATCGTCCCTTTTCAACATTTCCCATAGGTTCCTGCTTTTGCATACTCGCTGTCTCTGCGTCTTGAACTCGGTTTCTTGTTACAACAGTCTGTCGCTCCACATCATCCTCAATTCATTTCTCTCTCTCTTCGTTGCTTAAAAAGTGCATTTCCCATCGTTTCGCTGCCGCAAGCTGCTTTTTGGAACGTAATCAGCGCAACGCTCCCAACGCTCAGATCCATTCTGCCTCAAACACACTCTTGCCTTAATTTACTTGATCACATCGTTGTATGGTATGCTTCGTCAATTTACCATAGTTGCCCGCCGGAAGTGGCGAAGGATTCTTTTTCCGAGCATTGACCATTGTATCTGGTGTTCACCTTATTGTTGGGTGAGATGTGGGATGTTGCAAGGAATGGACTACTTGCAGGCAAGTTGCGACATTGATGTGAAGGTTGGTAGGATTGATCAATTCGAACAAAGCAAAATCGGTGTGTTGACTGTCACTTCATTGGGAATAGTCATGCTAACAGTACATTATGACTTGATCCTTAGTGTGTAATTCAGGTAAGATCCCGGCGATATGGTGAGACAAACATCACCAGACATCCTCTCTGTCGAAGAATGTCCTCTTTATTTCTATCAGACATGCGATATCAGCTGTCATTCATCTCGATATATGGGTGTAAACAAACAAACAACATCAGACCGACTTACTGCACATTGTGCGAATGTTGGAATCCACTGCAGCAATTCACAGTGCACCTATATGCAGCAGGATTCAACTTGAATGGAAGGTGCAAGTTGGCTGTCACTCAATCCATTTTGACTTGTAGCTTACTATATAATCTTCAGCACTTCCCACTTCTTTTTGTGATCATCTTCCTCTTATTTCGACAACTGCAAGCCATGTGTCAAGAAACACTTCAAACAGGTGCGATTGGAGCCAAATCGAGCTGAACGACAGGTGCGTCAAGCAATGCGCCACCCAGTGAGACACAGCAGCAACGCAGACACCACTTAGTCCACCACGACACTGCAATTGTAGCCACTGAAAATATGAACCAGGAGGGACATTTAAAAATGGTACCTAAAACCGGTAGCAGCGACATTAAGAAGCAGCATACACTCGGATGTGAGTCATTCCATATCAGTTTAGATGACAGTCATCTAACGATATAATGCAAAGCTGGGGTACATAGAGAGCTCCATGACCAATGTATCGCTTCTCGCAATGGCAAACCTGCATGGTTGATCAAGACATTTGTCCATACAGTTCGTGATATAGAACATTACGATATTGTCAGTTCTGGGATTTTCGCAGATGAATTTGATGATAAACGTCCCTGGGAATGGACGAAACTGGCTTTAAAGATCTTAGAAGAGGCTACGTACTCGTATAAGGTTAAGGTAACACCCAAATCTTACCTTAGAACCAGCAACTAATTTCTTGTAGGTTTTCAACATGTCAGCTACTATGGAAAGGCAAGGAGGTCAGGTACAGCTTGAATAGTCCGACATGTGTCTTGCCTTGAATATGGCCCAAATGGCCAAAGGCGGGTTTTCGCGCACCACAATGGAGGAAACGCAACAACTAATCAAGAAACCTCATGCTGAAGTCTGACAAGAGAAGATGCAGGGTGTTGAGTTTCCTGGGCATAACCAGGTGAAGGCTGCGATCGAAAGACACCAAGCAATTGTGCGTGAACATCAAACGGATAGCTGTCTTCCTTGTCAAAATGGCACCACAAAGAATCTACAGACACACTGGGGGCACATAGATACAGCTGCACCACCAATAGAATGGGTGCCACCCTGGCCCGGAGCGCCACCTGCGACATCTGATGATGATGAAAGCTCCGCAACAGAAGGTGTGCCACCTGGATATGTGTATATACATACTTCGCTTCCCAGTGCTAGATTTTTCAATCTTCATCCATATGCCCAGGATTGCATGTGCGATCAAGATTTTATTCCAGATTTGTTGACTCATGATGGTCCATCCACTGGTTAGTACACTATCAGCTGCATGGTATTGCAGCTGACAGCCATTTTGAAGACAATAACAGTCTCTGGAGTGAATCTGACAGCGAAGACGAGAGTTGACTGAAGGGAACGCGATTATTGAGTATTATCATTATCTACAATTAGCAGACACTTTAAAGTATATTTTCAAGACTATATTTATATGCATCATTAAAGAACAATGTAGTAATAAAGGAGAACATACATGAAAAGCACAGAATGGCTGCCACAAAGCCATTATTAATATACTGTGCCAATGTGAACGATTCCCTGTTGCAGATACGCCCATGGCAAAATGAGCGTCAATGCAGTGTGAATAATGTTTGGCTTCCCATCACAATTACTCTGCATGGGAATTGGTTGTAGACATTCATGAATGATGGACAGGCTGCCTTTATAGGCAACAGAGAAAGTGATACACTCCCTGCCCGATTCCGAAACTGAGTGTCAACATCGCCTGCATGATTTTTTGTCTTTTAAGTCAGGGAATTGTTCAGAGACTTGGCCGTTTTGATGCATATTGAAAGTATTGGCCGCCTTTAGAGGCCAAAAAGAATGCAACACACTCCCTGCCAGATCATGAAAATGAGTGCCAACGGAACATCAACGATTTTGGGTCATGTAGGTTAGGTAATTGATTAGAGATTTGGCCATTTTGATGGATACTGAAAGTTTTTGCCGCCTTTATAGGCCGACAAGATAGCAACACACTCCCTGCCAGATCATGAAAATGAGCATCAACCGAGCGTAAACAATGTTTAGCCTTGCATCATGCTTAATAAACATGTGATGGGGCCGTTAATGGCTATATACAAAGTTGTAACTGGAAATATAGGCTAAAACGCTCAGAATCACTGAGTCGCAGATTTCAAAAAGAACTCAATTGTGGTTGTCCAGGAGGCTGTCATGGGAACATCACTTGTTATCTGCCTATAATGGCGGCCAATTCCCGGTATATAGATGTCTGCGATCATTTGCCATTAGATTACCCAGGATGCCAGACCAAAAATTGTTGTCACTCCATTGAGACTCAAAAATCAAGATGGGCCAGGGAGCATGTAGCTCTCTCCTTTGCTTTTCAAGGCAGCCAATACTGTGATTATATATAACAATGACTAATTCACTTTTCACTTACCTGACTTACGAGACCAATAATCGTTGACACTCCATTGACGCTCATTTTCAGAATGGGGCTGGGAGTGTGTCATATTCTCTTTTGCGTATCAATGCAGTCTATACCTCATTTATGAACGTCTGCATCCAACTGCCACTCAGATTACCCAAGATGCAAGACCAAAACTCATGGACTCGCTGTTGACTCTCATTGTTAGAATGGGCCAGGGAGCGTTTCTCAATTATTTTCGGTTATATAGGCAGCCAATGCAGCAGAAAAGAACAACAATATACCAATGTCAATATTTTGCGATTGGCAATGGAATATCACAATGCGACCATAAATAGAAAAACCTGAAAACTGGAACTGGAGATTGGAACCAACGTGTCAAGCCAGACCCGGCAAGACCTGTGGGTTGATGGGTAAGGGTCTGGGTTTGGCACGACAAGATGCAGCGGGTCAGGTTTTTGTACGTGTTTGTAACCAAACTGAACTGTTTTAGCGGTTTGAACCCGGACCGCTGGCAGGTTACCCGGACCCGTTGCTAATACTAGCGAGGAGGCAGTGATCCCACCATCAACACTCTGCTGCTCGTCGCAAAATATCCAAATGGAATTCATTAGTCAGTGCAGATTTGTTTCAAGGAGTATAGCAATCAGGTGAGGCAATATGATACTACCCAGAATTGAAATTCCATGCAATTGCATGGATTCACAACATTTCGGACAGAGTGAGTCAGACCAAAACTTGGGATACATAGAGTGTGTATATTCATTGTATGATAAGATGAGATGGAAATGGGAGGATGTCTATCTACTTCAGGGTCAGCCAAATATTTACTCCCTCTCACTCTGTCCATCTCCGTTATCTCTGTCTCTCTGTACACCGGCCATCGTGCTATTGCAATGTACGTGGAGGCAGTTATCGAGGGAGTTTGGAGATACACTTGGAGGCCATGACTATATGAACTTGGAGGCCAAAATCAGATAAATGTGGAGGCCGTAATCGTGGGAGTTTTGAGAGACACTGGACGGCTTTGATCGAAGAAGTTTGGAGATGCACTTGGAGGCTACGATCAAGCGAGATTGAAGATGCACTTTGGAGGCCATGATCAACTGAGATTGGATGAGTCCCAGAAGCCAACCAATTGGGGGGCAGCAGTTCAGGAGGGAGGTGCGAAGGGAGCTGACACTCTATTTATTCAATAACTTGTAATTGTTGGAATGCAGAGAATTAAGTTCAACATTGGTCTGCCAAGAGATGAGAGACTGGCAAGGAGCGGGAGTCAGGTGATCTTGGGATAATGCAGTATGTGGTGTGTACAGTACTTATTGTGTACTGTACTTGGAGTATACTGTACTCAGTTTGAACTCTTGAACATGACATGGATAGATAGAGAACGATGACCTCACTTTGTGTTCTTAGGTAATGGTACAGTTGAGGACAAGAAACAGAGAGATGTGAGGAGAGGGGGGAAATCATCATGAGAAACTAGAACATAAGACAATTTTGTGGCAAGTCAATTTACCATCCCCGATACAGCAGGTACAAGTCCCAATCGGATCTTCAATAACACAAAAGCATGGTCTTTCCAACCCTATCAGGCATGTCCTACCCCTGATTCCTCATATCTGCTCTTATCCTCAACACCATTCACAGCACATCCCACATCACTCTCATTCTTGTCCAGAACTCTACCATCATTGTAGAATAGAATGTTTAGTCTTCCCTCTATCTCTCCCCATGTCATAATTATGAGTACACACCAAGTACAGTATACACCTACTACAGCATACACCAAGTACATTATACACCAAGTATAGCATATACCAAGTACAGGATACACCAAGTACAGTATACATCCAAGACTGATTGTCTTCTCTTCAATCTCATGATTATGTGGTGACCTCTGAATACATCATCAGCTTCTGGCTTGCATCCCGAGACAATTGACCATTATCAGCCACCACCCCATGCGAGCTCACAGGTAAAGTCAAATTATCTCATTTCCACAGTTGCTAGTTGGCTTAGTGATAAAAAATGTCATCGCTTCCAGTGCACCATCAATCGACTGACTCTAGGAACTGGTCGAAACTCACTCAATTTCAGGCTTCATCTTCGTACCATCATCTCCCCTAAGTGCATTTGTAATCTTGCTCAATCACAACATCCAAGAAGTGTTAGCAACTGTTCTGGACTGACACTTTGGGTCTTGGACTCTTGGTCCAGGTCGGAACCAAACCATTGCCAAATTGGCAGTCCAAGTTGGAAATACACCCAAACTGTCAATTCAAGTATGGTTCAGTGTAAATCTCCCAACCCATCTGAATTGGGTAAGTTGCCAGCAGGTTGCCCACCGGGTCCATCGGAAGATTCATATAAGCTCCTGTTTTTGAAGTTTGATAATAGTATATTATCAAAATTGGGTATGTAGCAGCCAATAAGCGGTTTTTGCATGTTTTGCAGTTTGCAATATTGATTATTTTGGAATCTGTATTTCTCCTTTTATATATGGTATTTTAGCTTAGATAGGGGGTCAGTAGGTATGTTATAAGCTCATTTATCCGCGCAATATCTTGATTACCCAATATGCAAAATTAAAAATTGTTCACACTCCATTGACATTTATATTCATAATGGGCTAACCTATATGTCATGCACTGTTTCGGATGAAGAGGCTGCCAGGACATTCTATCTGAGTTTTTGCCACAATGCAACACTCATATTAGCCACGAAGTAAGACCAACAATCGGTGACACTCCATTGATCCTCATTTTCAGGATGAGGCAAGGAGCGTGTTGCTAGTGTTTTTGCCTGTAAAGGCAGCTAATATCTCACTTATGGATGTATGCAACCAAGCGCACATTAGATTACCAGAGATGGGAAGACAATTAATTGTTGACACTCCGTTGACGGTCATTTCCAGGATGGGGCAGTGACAGTTTCGCTTTTATTTTTGCCACTCAAGGCAGCGAATACTGTATTTATGAGTGGCTGCAACTAATCGCCACTTCGGTTACCCAAGATGCGAAGTCAAAAATCTTTGACACTCAGTTGAGGTAAATTTTGAGAATTGGGCAGTGACTGTACAGTAGGCTAGTTTGCCTGTAAAGGCAGCCAATAAGTTCGTTATGTATAGCAGCAACCAAATCACATTTCAATTACTATACTTACCAGACCTATAATCGTTGACGCTCTGTTGACACTAACTTTAATGTATTGTCCAATCAACATCTGCCGCCAACAATAATTGCATTCATAATTATTTGACATTTTTGGTTGCCTTTATACCTTATCCAGACTCAGCCCTTTGGCAAAGCTGAGCCCAGTAATCTTCTTGCACTTGTCACTTTCATTCTATTAATATCTATACCTCTAGCCAAATAATGCAGTTTGCCAGTTATACTTCTGTTGATTAACCAATATTCACAGGCAACTGATCAATATTTTCCAATAATAGTTCTCTATATGAAATTGTTGGCCAAACTACATGAAGAACCTGGTGAAAATACATCGACTCAATCAGTCCAACATTTTCTTGATCCCCTTATTCCTTCTCGTTTTCTGTATACTGACCATCATTGACACCTTCTCAGCCAGTTACTTTAACCTTTGTGTTGGCTGAATCAATCTAGGAACATTCGGTGCAGCACTAACAATCTGCTGCCCTTGGGCTTCTGAGTCGATGACACAAGTGTCGAGCACTATTGCGGATTTATTGTTTGCCTCCCTGTCGTCTTCACTGTCATTTGGATTATCCAAAGCCTTGTTCCAGTCGAGCCAATTTTCTGTACCCAAAATGCTTTCAGGTGCACTAGTCCCTTCACTGTCCACAGGATGGTGGTGGATTCAATTTATTCTGCGGATATCCTTTACTTAGGTTCGTCCTCCAGTGAGGTCCTTTGCAGACAAAGCTGGTGGCAGAGGTGATCTTTCTGACAATTTAAATGCAGGTGCACCATCACGTAGAATGTTAGACTATGATGCTTTGATGATCCCTTCAGTTTCTGAAATTTATCCTACTACGGTCATTTCCTTGTATTGAGTGCGAGCTTTTTTCTGTGTAGCACTTAGGGTATGGATGCCCTGCTACATCTCCAAAAAGTCGTGGACCTTGGCCAGTCTGTGCAATGTCATTTGCTCTGCCTCTCTCTTCATTTCCTAGTTATTATCAGTATTGGTCATATCCAATGCTGGGTCTTCGCCAGCTAGTAACCCATTATTGGTGTTAGCAAATTGCCATACTACAACTGTTTCGCACAGAGTCTCGCCTGTGGTTGTTGACTTCCTCCAGCCAATCATATCTCGCCCAAGGCAAAAACTAACCTCCACTCCCACGCCATGTGGTGTGATACAGAATATGTTGTGTGGCACATTGGAGAAATCGGCATACTATGGGTGCGTTTCCTCTTGCTGTCGCCACCAGTTCATAACGTCCACAATTCAAAATGTACTGCTAATCTCCATAGAGTGGGAGTGGTAATCATTATGATTTGGATTAATTTGCCCCGAGTTCTGTGGTAATTTCTGGGCTGAATTGAAATAGAACCTTGCAGATGTCAGTAATCTTGCTGTGCGTCGTTGTGGCCACATTTTTAGGCATTATGTTTTATTCATCATCGCTGCACAAAGCATGTGGATTATAAGAAGAGTAACCAAATCTTGAAGCCATTGCAGGAGAGAAAAGATTGTTGCTTGGTACACATTTGGGTTGAGTGACAGGCAAACATTGATGTTTAGTGCAGTAATCATTCTCCACATACTTCAGAAATGCCTCCTAGTATTGGGTAGTATAAGAAGTCCCATGCTCAGGATTGATATCCATTCTCTTTTCCCACTTCCTAAACGATCACAACTGTTGGAAATGATCAAGAATATGTTCTGAAATGAGACACTTACCCGCTGTAAGAGTAACATCAGTATAATATGGGGACAGTTTCTGGCACACAAACTTCACATCAAAGTATAAGTCTTCCTTTGATCAAGTCTTCTTCATAGCCAAAGCTTGTATAACACCATCCATATAATCAAACATGTGGTTATATACAGTGACGACGTGATGCGGAGTGACCGTATGCCACTTCAACATCCACAGCATCCTGTAACAGAATCGCCTTAACACTTCCAAGACATACTTGACGACAGTCCATTCATCCTGTGTTGTGAAAAGTGACCATTATTCACTGTATTTTGGATTCTTCAGCCACTGGTGGGTGAATTCTCGCAATGGGTAGGCCTGCTCAAGCAATACGAGTGTTGAATTCCACCTTGCCTTCACATCCATAATAGGTTGTACCACGATAAGTACTTTGGCTTTCTGACAGTCACAAAAGTCATTTAGATGACCAGGTGTCAGCGTAATCAATGCAGCATGCATTCTTTGCTATATTAAGGTCAGTGTCAGGAATTTCAAAATATGTCGAAATATGTACTTTCTCTATTATCTTTGCTAAACCTGGCCTCATGGCAGATGCTTTGTGGCTTCTAGCATTGCCTTCTTTTCATAGTCTTTGACTCTTCCCAATATCAATACTTGTATTCTCTCCAAATTGCTGATTGTGCTCATGGGCTTCCCAAGACTTGGTGTGGTCTGTGACACCCAGACTGCTAATGAATGCACCTAAAGCTAGCTGAATGACATGCGCCATGTATGGGATATGGTTACTCAATGCAGGCCACTTGATTCTGGAGGACTCCAGTGTTGATTATATTTCCCCAGTCATTGAGTATTTTGAGGAAGCGTCATAGGTTGTAATTCCAAGTAAATGGCTGCCTGTAAGCTCAAAACGATCATGAACTTTCTTCAAATGTTTGGCTAGCTGTGCTCTTGTATCTCCCGCCTTAACCTCTCATCCTCAATTACCTTGGGAACAAGGAAAGAATTGGCTATCAACCTCATTGAAAGTAAGTTGTATTGCACACAATGCACGATTTTGATCGATACAGTAAGCAATGTTCAACCTTATAGATAGTTTATTTGTTGATGTCCACCCATCTAAAGCTAAAATAACTTTATTTCTTGACATCAATTGCGTCTTAAATGCATCCACAGTCACTGTATATTCCCTCCAGCAGATGATACTCAGCATGCTGGAAGATGGCAGCACCTAGTCGCTTTGTAATATGTTGTATGACCATCATGGCTGTAGGTTTGATCTATCTATCCACGGAATATGAGCCGAAACAAATCCTAACATGAGGTCATGATTCCACCTGTCTTGATGAAATTCAGCAGTATCAAAGTCCTTCGCTTCCAGTTTGGAGCGTTTTCTTTTCCAATTCAGTTAATATATATCAAACCTAAAGTCAAATGTGAATTTCCTTTGGGAACTTATAATTGGAAATCCACAACTTCCTTGTCTCTTCAGGATGGCTAAAGCTGTTTCATTAACCATTAAACTAGTCAATTTGGTAACTTCCAACTCTGTTAATTTGTTTAACTTTGTGATGTGCACTTTTGCCAGCAAGTGTTTCCCCATTGAGCTGGTCCCATGTTATGATAAATGGCAAAGAACTTGATGACAAACGATGTATATATTGGGAGGGCTGCTGGTATCCTCAAATCCGCAGTGTAATTAGACTCTCCACAAAGACTCATATTTCGAACTATTCCAAGCAACACAATGCTTTGAGCCTACATTCATAGAAGCCCACACAGCATCAAATATGATTTCAAAAGTAAGGATATTGAAATCGCGAATGAAGACATGTTCATGTTGGAAAGACATTGTAACCTCAAGGAATGAGGTATCTAAAGATTGTGAATCCAACATCGCTGTAGAAATTTGAAAGCTGGATAATTCCACTCAAGTGGCTGTCAAAGGTAATGTTCGAGGAAAGACAAATGCTAGATCGTAAACATTGACTTTAGAGCTACAAGCAAGCAAACGGTCAGACCTGTGAGTTATTCCATACATATTTGTGACATTGAATATAGGGACATACACAGATGACTGACGTTTAATACCTTGATATGGAAACAACGCAGTGCAGTACGTTGCTGTACAGCTTACTGAGCCCACACGAAAACTTGTTGACCCTCCATTGGTACTTGCTTTTAGGAGGCAGTTGCGATAGAGTGGATAGCATTTTTGCCCATAAAGGCAGCTGATAGTTCGAATATGAGTTAATGCCGTTGCAAAGCCCTCTGATTATCCACAGTTTCAAACTGAAAATCGTTGATGCTCCATTGATGATCATATTCAGGAGGTACTGGAGATATCATTGATAGTATTTTTGCCCACAAAGGTGGCCAATAAGATGATTATGGGTTGACATGATTCCATAGCCATCAGATTGTCCCAGATGTGAGACCAAAAATCATTGACGCTCCTTTGACAATCATTTGGAGGAGGTAGTAGCGATATTTTCAGCAGCCTTTTTGCACATGAAGGTGGCCAATACTGTGATGATGGGTAAATGATATTGCACAGCCCAGTGAGTATCCAAAATGCAAGACTAGAAATCGTTGACACTCCGTTGATGCTCATTTCCATAATGGGGCAAGTACCATGTCAGTTATCTATTTACATATTAAAACCATCAATACTTCCCCTTTGGGTGGATGCGACTATGCAGCCATTTGATTGCTGAATGGGTAAGACCGTAAACTGTTGACACTCCGTTGACTCTCACCTTAGAGGTCACCTTAGAGGCATACCAACAGTCATTGGGGGCTCAACTATTGTACATAAAATGCATACAGTAATTAATGGCAGCCAATATAGAGTTTCTACATATTATCAGTTGCATCCAAAAGCTTCGAGACATCTCAGTTTCTGTGCCACCACTATACAGGTCGTCTGAATGATGAATGACATAGGTTCATTGCATTTTGTCACTTTTTGCCAGCAATTTATGGCGTAAAAATCATCCACTAGTTTTAGATATATATAGCCCAATGTCCTCACCATTCCTTATCCAGCTCCTTCTCCTCAGTTTCCACAACATACTAGAAGCGATTTGCAAGATCCTGACCATGGGCAGGAAGTCTGAGCAGTGAGTTATGCAATTCGCTGCATGAATTAATGCAGTCTGATGGCTCTCTGTGATCCATGTTCAGGATGAGTATTGACCACTCCATCTATGAGTTGTATGACATCACTAACTTGAAGTTTGTTAGTTAATTTCGTCTTCAATTTAGATTTTAATTTATCATTCAACAGTAGTGTTAGCAACGGTTCCAGGTTTCCCAGCTGCAGTCCGGGTTTGGAACTGGACCGGATGGTCCACTCGGTGTTGTTACCCGGAACACAGGGGTACGCACCGGGTTCGGGGACGGTTTGGAACCGGACCGCGGTTCCATTTTACGGTTCCTACAACTTGCCCTCCAATTAAGTATTTTAATTCGGATCGTATCGCAACATGATTAATATGTGAAATGTGCAGATTGATGCCCTGTTTCATCTCCCATTCTCAGATTTGCGATCAGATCAATATTCATTGAGTCGGTTTGAAATTAAGCCGAAAAGTACACCAAAATGACCGGGTTTCAATCACGACTGCACAACAGTTGGTCTGATCGCAAATCGGAGAATGGGAGATGAAAGAGGGCATCAAACTGCATATTTCACGTATAGATTATGTTGCGATATGATTAGAACTCCAATACTTAATTGAAGCAAGAAATGTTTACTTTCGAACAGAAGGTTTTGGGTGGAAACTCGTTGCAACGGTCCGGTTCTGGGTTGGAACCTGACCCGGAACCGAACCGGGAATTTGGACCCATTGCTAGCACTATTCAATGGTAATACAAAACACCATATTATGTTTACTTGTCATCCATCAAGTTAATTCGGAGTCAAGAACTTTCGCATGGCCCGTACAACCCTTGCACACACACTGCCAAATGATCCTGTGTCACAATTTTTTCACTGAAGTCTAGAAACAGCTAACAGGTAACAAAATTGGTACCCAAAGTGCTTTTACATGAGATACGTCATCAAAAATACCTATGTAGCTATTTATTCCTCTGGTGACTCGGGAGTCCTCACCAAGTCTTCATCCGAATCTGATTTCTATATAGTCATTAGCTGGGAATGCTATATGCAGGGGTAAATGCTGAAGAGTTCAACAGGCTTCACAATCTCCATTTCCAACCAATTGAGTACCATGTTGGGCATGACATGGGCTATGTGACTGTGTGCCTGATGTTTCCCCAAACCAAGACTCATTTGACTACTTCCTGGTCAAGATATAACTTGTGGCATTTGTGATTGTCCAGGGACAATATCAAGTCAGTGACTAAGCTCTCCAACTGCTGTCAGTAATGGTGTGGGTGTAGTTGTGTCTGTTTGGGCCTTCACAACAGCTGAAACCTTGAAATCAGTCGTCCTGTACTTCATATCTCACTCACGGAAGTAGTCGGCTGTGTCCCCCCATCCTAGTTGCATCAGTTTGACAAGCCTCCTGTGCATCTGCCGAACATTCTCCATGTGGTGCTGTACTGTTTTGGAGATTGTGTCCATCACCCCGCCAGGTTTCTCAGCTTCGGCCAGCTTGCTCAGCTCTGTATCTTCATTGTCATCCTCATCTTGCCCTTCCTCCTTATCATCAGAACTTGCAAGATCGCTCAGACTGGCTCCCATACCATTCAACATCGCCTCGAATTAGGTTTCAGGCTTTGTGGTTGTCTATCGCATGTTCTGAACATTTCTCATATCTTCGTACTCTTATATACTTGCTGTCTCTGCATCTTGAACTTGCATTCTTGCCACAGTGGTCTCCATCTCCATATAATCCTGCATCCATTTCTCTTTCTCTTCAGTGCCTAAAAAGTACATTTTCCATCTTTTCTCCTCTGAAAGCTTCTTTTGAGATCATTTCATATGCAATGCTCCCAACGCTTGGACCATTGCTGCCTCCAAGCCACTGTTGCCTGTATTGGCTTGATAACATTGTTTTGTGGACTGCTTCGCCGATTTGCCAAATTTACACAATGGAAGTGGCGAAACGCTCTTTTTCGGAACATTGACAATTGTTTCTTGTGTTTACCTTATTGTTGTTGCGCAAGATGTTGGAAGTTGCAAGACAGGGACCTCATGGAGGCAAGCTGCATCTTTTATATCAAGGTTGGTAGGTTTGATCAATTGGAACATAACAAAATCAGTGTTGTGACTGTCACTGCATTGGGAATAGTCATACTAACTGTCAATCATGACTTCATGGTGAGTGTGTGATTCGTATGATATCCTGGGGACGTATTGAGACAAACATCACCCAATGTCCTTTCCGTTGAATCATCGCCTTTGTATATCTATCAAACATGAGATTTCAGCTGTTATTCATCACACTATATCCCTGTAAACACACAATCTACCTAGGTCCAACTTACTGCAAATCGCAGGACCATTGGAATCCCCTACAGCTGTATGCAGAAAGATTCAGCTTGAATTTAACATGTAAGTTGACTGTCACTCATTCTATTTTGACTTGTTGCTAACTATATAATCCTCAGGACTTTTCACTTCTTTTTATTATTATCTTCCTCACCTTTTCACAACAGCAAGTCATGGCTCCAGAATCACATCAACCCGATGCGATTGGATCCGAATTGAGCTGAATGGCAGGTGCTTCAACCAATTCACCACCCGGTGAGACAAAGCAGTTATGCAGCCGCCAGTTAGTCCCATGTGACGCTGAAATTGTAGTCACCGAAAATATGACCCAGGCCACACAATTAACAATGGTATGAAAAACGGCAAGCAGCAAGAATAAGAAGCAGCACACGATCGGATGTCAGTAACTCCATATCAATGCTGATGCCTATTAACTAAAAATATAATATACAGCTGGGGTACACAGAGTGCTACATGACCAATTTCTCGCTGCCTGAAATGGTAAACCTGAATGGTCTATCAAGGCATTTGTCTGCAAGATCTATGAAATGTAACATCATGATGTTGTCAATGCTGGGATTTTTAATGACGGATTTCATGATAAAGATCATTGGGAATGGTCGAACCAGGCTTTACAGATCTCAGTGAAGGCTACAGGGTCGTATTTGGTTCAGGTAATAGCCGGATATCACTCTGATGCAGCAACTAAATTCTTGTAGGTTTTCAACCTGTCAGCTACTATGGCAAGTCAAGGAGGTCAGGTACCGGTTGAACAGTCTGATATGGGTCTTGCCTTGAATATGGCCACATTGGCCAAAGAAGGGTTTTCGCGCACCGCAAGAGATAAAACACAACAACAAATTATGAAACTTCGGGGAGATGTGTCCGAAGAGATGATGCGGGGTGTTGTGTTTCTTGGGCTCAACAAGGTGAAGGCTGGGATTGAAAGACAACCAGCAATGATTCATGAAAATAAAACGGACGGCTACCATCCTTCCCAAATTGGCAGTGGAATCAATCCACCGACATGCTGGAGGGGCAAACCCACAGGAGCACCACAACCATGACTGGCACCACCTCAGCCTGGAATGCCACCTGCGCCACCTGGTGATAGTAAGACAAGTCCAAGCTCCGAAACAGAAGGTGTGCCACCCAGATATGTGTATATGTATACTCCTCTGCCCAATACTCAATTTTGCAATCTTGATCTATATGTAAAGGATTGCAAGAGTGATAAAGATTTTATTCCAGATTTGCTGAGTGATGAAGGCCCATGCACAGGTTAGTATGCTATCTGCTGCAGGGTATTGCAGCTGACATCCATTTTGCAGATGAAAGCAGCCTTTTGAGTGACCTGATAGTGAAGATGAGAATTGTGTTATGGGGGTGTTTAGATCCCAATAATCAATACAATCTTTATTGTTTCTAAGTACAGCTGCCTATCTAAAATCGCTTTCTCTTCTCATCTTATCCTAAGACTCAACATCTTGCCTGTGCCGGAGCAGCAACAGCTTCCAAATTGAACCTATGCCAGTGGCCATCTCCTATATTCAGATACACTACACCACCCCAGCAAACAACCACTCCTTGGAAAATTCCTCAAATCGCAGTATGCCGGTGTTGATATCTGTCAGCACCAGGTAGTAGATACTCTAGAGTTGACAAAAACGAAACACCACAGCATGGGTGTGGGTTAAATGGTACTTGGCCAAGTTGAAAAGCAAATTGCTGAAACTCGCGATAATGTGCTGCAATGTGCACTTTGCTGATGTATATTGAGTGTTAGCAATGGTTCCAACCCACTAGAAGAGTTCCAGGTTAGGGTTGAAACCGGAACTGAACCGTTGCAACTGTTTTACCTCAACAAAAGCCTGGACCATTGCCTTTGCGCTGGGTTTCACCTCAAAACCTATCTTTGCAAGCCCAAATTTTTTGCCCTGAGTAAGTATGAGAGTTCTGATGGTATCGTCAGATGATCAATATGTAGATTGTGCATTTTCAGGCGATCTTTCACCACTCGATTTCAAATATGCGATATGACCAATATTCGTTGGGTTGCTATCTAAAACATGTGAATGCCTGTGGAAATTTTCACTTATTTCACAGTCACTCAACGAATATCAGTCAGATCGCACATCTGAAAGTGGGAGGTAAAAGAGCACCTAACACTGCACAATCTACGTATTGATCATGTTACAATAGGATCAGAACTCAAATACTTCATTGCAGCAAACGACATTGGAACTGGAAAGTTCGAACCGAGGGCTGGTTCCAACCCAGCCAAAAACACACACTTCTCTGTCTGGTCCAGGTAACAACCAGCCAAGAGAAGAGTGGGTCAGGTTTTTGGACTGGTCTGGAACCAAACCAAACTGATTTTCCGGTCCAAACCCAGAGTGCTGGCAGGTTACCAAGACCAGTTGCAAACACTGTATATTGGTGTCCTGGCATATAGTGCCCAGTCACGAGTATGTATGAGGGAAGTAATGTTTGTCAAGAGAAGATAGAATTTTTAATAATATTTTAAGATTGTCTTTGATGCTGCTGTGTTGACTGTGGATGTATGCTTGATACTTTCCTTTATTGCCGTAGCAATGCTGTCTCCTTATAGCTAAACATCCAGGTCTTGAGTCTCCACACTTAGTTGCTATGAATTCGCTGCCAATGGTAAAATTATCACAACCTTGCTCTTTAGTGCTCGGTGATAACACGCCACGCTTACCTTAGGTTATCGTGTCCATACTATGTTGTTTAAAAGGGTTACACTCTTGATAAGAATCAGGCCATCCATCACATGATATCATACAGCCAATGCATCAGACAGACTTGAACTTAGATATCTTACCATCTCATGAACCGGTAGTTGGAACATATACCAATTGCCCTGGAAATACTTATCGCCTCTTAATTTCCGACACTAGGAAGTGATAGTAATTTCATGCTAGATTGAATCGGCAACAAACTGATATTGTACCAATATAGAATATTGACACGTAAGTTCGTATTTGATACAATATTACATTGCCATCCAGACCATACAACTCAAGCCATAGTGCTCACTTTAGGCAAGTGCCAACGTCATTATTCCCTCTGTTACGTTATGCTAAAGTCAAGACTATTCTCCAGATCAGAATGTGCCTCACTGAATCCTAGCCTGTTACAGGTAGGAGTGAAGAGTCCACTTAATCGCATATTGACTATCAACTGCCATGCATGATAACCATGCATATTCCACGAAGTATCCGGGTGGGAATGACAATGAAAAGTGCCCACACTGCTCATAACTAGTCGTGCCAGATACGCTTGCCAGTTGGGAGTTCTGTGTAGATCTCAATGACCACTCTTAATTCTCGTGCGACCAATATGAACTCCCACCAAAGAGCAGATTGCTGAGCCCTTTGATTACTACATGCATAGGTGTTATGCATATCGTAGATATGTATGCATCTGGTTGTCAAATAACAAGTCACATTATCGCTAGTAGGAGTGAACCCCTAACACATTGATTCAAGTGAACGGGATTTTTGACTATTTTCATTGTCTACAATTCGCAGACACTGTAAAGGATATTTTAAAGGATATATTTATATTGATCATTAATGAACAATGTAGTGATAAAAGAAAATGTACATGAAAAGGATAGAATGGGTGCCATCAAATCATTATTAATACAGTATGCCAAACTGCATTGTTGCAGAATGGTGACAGGCCGATGGCAAAATGAGCGTCAACCGAGTGTCAACCGTTTGTGGTCCTGTAAGCCAGGTAACTGAAATGTGAATTAGTTGTTGTTATATATTATCCCAGTATTGGCTGCCTTTATATGCAAAAGAGTGAGCTACTCGATCCCTGCCCCATCTTGACAATGAACGTCAACAAAGTGACAATGATTTTTGGTGTTGCATCTGGTGTAATCTATTTGGCAAATGATCGCAGGCAGCTATATACAGTGAGTTGGCAGCCCTTATAGGCAGATAATCAAGCGTTGTTCCCACCACTGCCTCCCAGACATTCCCAATTTAATCCATTTTCAATGCTGCGACTCAGTGATGCTAAGCAATTTAGCCAATATAACCGGTCAAAACTCTGATTACAGTCATCAACGGCCACATCACACTTTGATTAACCTTGATGCAAGGCCAAAAATCGGTGACACTCCATTGTTGCTCATTTTCAAGATTAGGCAGAGAGCATGTCCCTTTTTCTTTGGGCTACACACGCAGCCATTACTATGCTTAGGTATAACAATGACGAAGTTACTCTTCAATTACCTGACTTACATTTCTGAAAATGGTTGAAGCTCCATTGATGCTCATTTTCAGGAGATAGTTGGGATGTCATAGCTGGCATGTTTGTACATTGAGATACCCGATACTTTCAGTATGTATTTCAACGGCCAAGTCTTGGATCAATTACCTGACTTCCAAAACCATATATCGTTGACCCTGTCTTGATGATCAGTTTCAGAATTGGGCAGAAAGCATATAGCCTTTTCTTTTGCCTATAAATCCAGCCTATATGACATTTATGAATGTCTGCGACCAATCGCCACACAGATTCGCAATAACGCAAAGCGAAACATTGTTGACACATTGTTGACACTTATTTTCAGAATGGGGCAGGGAGTATGTGACTTTCCCGTTTGAATATAAATGCAGTCTATACTTCATTGGTGAATGTCTGCATCCAATTACCACTCAGATTGCGCAAGATGCAAAACCAAAAATCATTAACAGACCATTGACTCTCATTTTCAGGACGGGGCAGGGAGTGTGTCTCGGTTATTTTTGATTGTAAAGGTGGTCAATACATCAGACAAGGGCAACGACATACTGAAGTCAACTTTTCGCGATTAGCAGTATGATAACTGAATGCAACCATACATAGAAACACCTGAAAACCGTAACCGGAGATTGGAACCGACATGTGTAGCCAAACCTGGCAAAATTGACAGGTTGGCAGGTAAAGGTATGGCCCTCCAAGATGCAGCAGGTTGGGTTTTTGGATGGGTTTGGAACCACACCAAACATGTTTACAGATCGGAACACAGCCCACCGGCAGGTTACCTTGACCCTCTGCAACTACTAGTCTGGCCTGAACAGCTGAATACAGGGACAATTGTAGTTCCAACCGGCCACCTTAGGTATTGAAGTTGTCAAAATCATCCTAGGGATGACAGAATTCAACTATTATACCTGACCATTCCACCAGCAGTCACATGATTTCACCTCTGAGTATATAGGTTCCTCACCATCATTAAATTCATTTGATGGAACTTACAACATATGTTCCCTGAACGCAGGCTGTTGCAAGAGGAACTCAATGCATTCAATAGAATTGCAGTAAAAGAAATGCATCTAATTATCATCATGAAGGTTGTTTGGACCGCACAAATAATTGTCACAGAGTTTACCAAAATATTCAATAGCTGTAGCCCATGCCATGATACATTTTGTTCAACCTGTTCAATATAGTGTTGGGCACAGTACACTTGGTAATGGTTGCCATCATAGGATTCCAGAAGAGCTTGTTGATTGAACCTCTGCCCACGTTGTACTTAACATGGCAGTACACAAATAGATAATTGTTCTCAGAAGAATGCAGTGACCATGAATATATTTCATTGTGGAATGGATTCAATTACTCATTACTCGTAGGCTTCCTGGCTAGACAATGACCCAAGTGTTAAGTATCATAATTATGTGTCCAAACTGGAGGTTGATGTGGACTAATTGACTCATCTTCGCAGCCAGCTTCTGTATTGCTGGGATCATCTTCGAAGGTGTGCAGAAAAGGGTTGTGATGTGGTTCATAAATCAATGGAAGTAGAATACTATTGTGCTCAATCGCAAAATCGTGATCTGGTTTTCGTTCAGATGATATGTAAACTCTGCTTGTGTTGTGGTTGCAACTGCAGGTAGTGATGTAAGTACCCATGTAGTAGTATGTGTTCGAGTGGTAAAGATACTGTTGACGAAGATCCTATTTTTGTTACCAAAATAAAATGTCACAACAAGGTCAAAAAGTGCCTTGATGATCTTTCTGTTATTCTTACCATTACATGCTGGCTGGTCCTCAGAAAATACCACAACCTGAATCACTTTTTCCAACATTGGGTACTACCACTCTTGTAGGATTGCTCTTATCCTCCTTCACACATTTGCAAAGTATGTAATGCCGCCCTTATTTTCAACATCCCTGAGATCTCAAAGAGCATACTGCATCTGCATTCAGCTTGTCATGGCGATTGTTTTACAAACTCACAAGCCCCTCCTATGCTGTGTGCCTGATTTATAGTTGTCACTGTTTGCTAAGTTCGGACAAAATATGAACTGTATATTGTCCTTTGATATCGACCCAGTGATATCATCGCTAGGTTCAAGATCTAGTGCCAAGATTACCCAGTGATCTCTGACTGCAGAGCATGCTTTTAGTAGTCTGTGTGATGAACTTAGGTAATCAGTGGATGACTCAGGGCTCATAAATGATGCTAAGCAAGGTGTTTCCTAACTGAATATCGGCCAAAATGATGTCACCGGATACAGAAAACTCACCAAGCTCATATATATATTTGCCTTTGCTGCCCAACTTACTTACATTCTCTCGAACCTTGGACACACCCTCCTCATCACTGATGACAATCGATTCCACAGTCCTGCTGCATGTGTGGAGTAGCAAGGACTGGATATCCACCACTCAAACATTGACCACTGTTGAGTACCTAGTATGTAATCTGATGCCCTCTAGTTGATGAAATCACACTTCACGGATAGTAATACAATCCAGATTGCATCTCTACAAGTCTGGGTCTGGGCGAAGAATGCTGGTATTGGAGTCAGCCAAAGGTAGCAGAAACCATGGGGATTTGGCAGGATCAGGGCACCTTGACAGCGCAACAGACGGATAATAAGGTGAGGTAGGGTGTCTGGGACATTGCCCAGTCCAAGAGCCTGATCAACAAGCAAGGTGCCAGCCACGACCAATGCGATCACTTGATCAATCATTGGGTTAATCAAATCAGTGATCTGGCCTCTGACAGGCTGCTTTCCAAATGGTACAAGGCAGACAAGAGTAACGTCAATACTGAAAGCTTGAGGCAGCACTGGATGAGTTGGCTGAGGATAGTCTTCAGTGAAGGTAGAATATGATCGAAGAATCCCTGACTAAGCAGATTAATTACAGGAACATTGGTATATATTTCATTGCCCTGAGGCTGCTTTTGCTCTTTCTGATAATGTGGAGATACAGAAGATGATGAGGAAGAACATATGTGTTACAGGTTTTGCCTGAGAATGGTGTGTTTCCACCAATGAACAATTTTCCTGTTGAACTATTAAGCTTTACCATCGCGTATGTGGATCCCAACATTCCTAGAATGAGTGTCGGTGAAACCAATATGCATCTATTCTGATACCATGGGTCTGTGGATGATGACTCGATACTTCTGATAATGACATCAATCCTCAATATCACCATTCACTCAATCAAGAATAATGTCATTGCAGGCCTGTCAGACCCCAGCCGGATAATCGAAGAGCTTTGTGGCTGCAGGAAGAAACCTAATTGAGATGATATTCTGCACACCCACAATGTTACACCAATTTTCCATAACAATACTGCTGCCAGATGGGTAAACGCAGCTAAGAAATTACACAACTCAATGCTTTTTTGTGTTGTTTGTCGTAGCCAACGAACTAGCGGCACAGCTGGTGCCCACATCCCTACGTATGGTGGCCACAGTTAAGTTCCTCTGGATGACATCGTCCAACCTCCAGCTAACAATATAATTGACAATAACAGGGAGGAATCAGATGATGATGCTGAGACGGGGTGCCGAAATCCATCAAACTTGCCAAGGGCACTGACAGGCTTCCACAAGATCGAACAGCACCTTCAAAGAAAGATAATGATACAATGGTGATCCATTGAAGTCATGCAACCCCGTGATCCTGGCCTCAGTGGCAATTGTGAACACAGAGTGGTTGCAAATGAGGATGTGGCTTTGCTACACAAGCGCAATCACATTGGGAATCCTCCTGCCACAGGCTCTTTGGCTGATAAGTAGCACAAACACACCTGCCTAGCTGGAAATTAGTCATTGTAAGAATGGAATACACTGCCTGTATGGTTGTTCAAGGATTTGTATTGCGGGTGGGTATTCTTCTGGCACTTTGGAGAGTAGTCAGATGGGTGATAATTTGGAGTTTTTTGGAGAGGTTTTGGGTCTCTTTTAGGGGTTTGGTTTATTTTATTATGACATCAGTCATATTGATTCATGAAGGGCTGTATTGTAAGTCAACCATGTTAGGATTAATAGTTGAAAGATGTATTTGTGGTAAAAGCGCAGTGACAGCAATAGGACTCTGTGTATGACTATCGTTTAATTGGTAGTTTGGGAACTTTACCCAGTGGATGTTAACCTTGATGATGTGTGAAACCCGAAGGCATTGTAGTTCGATCCGATCATGATTTTCCTGAATGTCAGCCAGTCAACAACTGTGATGTATGATTTTCACTGTCCATTCTGAGTTCTGAGTTTCTGTACATCCGGGAAGTTGAACGTGTGGGTGGCACAGTAATCCAACATCCCAGAACTGTTGACAGGATAAAATAACCCATCTCAACAATGCTTTTAATCATGTCAATGCTTTCTTTGCTTTACACAACGCTTGAACTCATTTACTATATATTCATTCAGATTTCGTTTAGTTGCTTCTTTAATTTCTTCATACTTCTCGCTCACCAACTTTTTCAATCACAACAACATGACGCTGCACTTCTCCTCCTCCTCTCCTTTCCATCATCAAGTGAAGCAGTAAATCAATCCACAATCAAAATATCAAAGACAATATCAATACGATACCTGCCAATTATAATGATAATCTAAATGACAATTCACGATCCAATGCCAAGCCTCTTCAGCAACAATTCAGAAAAGCAATAGACTCATGCCCATCAAATGATTACTTCACATCAATACTTACAAAACCTGTCATGGCCACTCAATGAACACCTTTGTCAGTGTAACCCCTACATCCTGAATATCTGGAAGTGAATATCATTTCCAAAATGGAGAATAAATATGAGCCTAAGCTACTGGCATCCAAGAAGGTAGTTCATTGAGTGTCTAAATGAGTGGATACACCCAGTAATGGATATATATACAAGAGGAATGTTTCAAACGTCTACACTAAGTAATGAGTTGCATGTTGTTGTTGTTGTTGTTTATTCATACAGTATGCGCTTTAAATAGAATATGTTAAGACCTGATATGCACTTCACCTCCAGGCTAGCCAGGTAGCTGGCAGAGCTCGCCCCCTGCAACCATTCATTCCCCCTGACCAATGAAAGCTGAAAGGAGGACAAGAAAAGAATGGAAAAGTTAGGGAAAGAAAATACAAAGATATATGTCTGCTGTCACTGCTCCCCGCACCTGAGTCAGCCTCTGTGCCTACTCCATCCCACTATTCATTTGGGTGGGAAATTCGCAACTTCAGTTGCCACCAGGAACTCCACCACCGCATTTTAACATTGTTCTGTGGAAAACAGCTCAGAGATTTGCACGTGTCGGCATCTGCCCACTTCCCATGCCATTACCTGTCCCACTGCTTTCCACAGTATGTTCCGCTGGTCACACTACTGACTGCCGTGGCGGAAGAGGTGTTCCCACATGTGGGCGGCCGTCCTGCCTACTCCACTGCACTACCAGTATTTGTCATCCTGTCGAAGGCCGAACCATTTTAGGTAGCATCAAATTGGTCCATGCCAAGACTTTAGTCAGTAGAACCTAGCAGCTAGTGATTTCAGGCTTGACATTCGGATTGGTCTCCAGGCCCCCACCCTACCCCTGAGTCTGTAGCCGAAGTGCTTGCTGCACTTGTGTGCTTCCCACATTGCTTTGGCTGCTTACATTCGCTTGGAGATGAATTTGTCCATGTTTGAGGCTGAGGTTCCCGCCTGCTGTATCGCTGTGTCCCCCAGTGCATCATGGGATATAGTTACCTGGTGCTGTGCTTCTTCGTTCCCAGGGATGTCAGAGTGTCCCAGAAGACAGTTAATCTCCATTTTGATGCTGTGGTACAGAAGCATCTGCGCGCTTCGATTGATCCGCCTTGCTAGCCGTTGTCCAGACTGGCTTCAGATGTGACGCCCACCGCAAGTCGGCTTGTGAATCGCTAAAGACTGCCTGCATCTTCACCGCATTTCATTGCAGTGTTTCCCACTTCTCAATCGTCACCTCAAGAACGAGTCCGATCTCCTGCAATGCGGCATTCAAGACCTCCATTGGCGCAGTGCCCAGATAGCTGCGGCAAGACAGCCACTTGTTTCTGTACTTGCATACTGCTACAGGTGCTCCCTGGCTGTCAACTGAGCGCGATCCATCTGTCCACCACATCCAGACTCCCGCTCCTACTATGGCCACTTCCTCTCGTGCCAACCGCTGCACAGCTCTCGGGGCGGTGGAGGCATGGTCCAATATGATGGTACTGACAACTTATTCCTTGCCAAGGGCCGGCCAGCTCATGCCTTCAGTCGTCCAGCCATAGTCGTGGTCAATCTCTACTGCTCTGATACTGGCGTCCCGGACGAGGGGTTCCTGTGTAGCTATCATGGCTTGTTTCGGCACATGTTTTCTATCCTCGCTGCAAAACACTGCTGTCTGGATTCTAAGATCGTAGACACAGGAGTAAGCCCTGTGTCTCTCATTAATGCTGTGTGTGCTGTCGTGGGTAGCCCGCCATGGTTAGTTCTGGCTTGTTGATCGAGGTCAAGTTGGAGATTGTCTCGCCTTCCTGCTTCGTTGGGATCCCACCAATACTCACTCCAAGGCAGTGAGACAGCCAGGACCCATGCCACCTGGACGGCCTTTGTGGCCTCTGTTACTACCCCTTGAGTCTTTGTGAGGGTCAGGAGTCAAGCGTCTACTGCCCTGGCTTTCTTTATGCATCGGTTGTGGTGCTCCTTTGGCGGCAGGTGGGCATCCAACCAGATGCCAAGCCAGTGTGTCCCCTGTCTGTTGAAGCTTATGAAACCATCTCTGACCCTTATCTTTGCTGTGAGTTTTGGCAAGAGGCATTTCTTGTGGCCTCGTCTAAGTGTGATAAGTGCAGCGTCTGTTTTTTCGGTGTCGAACTGTACCCCATGTGTGCTTACCCACTCGATGCTCAGTTTGCTGTGCGTCTCGCAAGTATCTTGACAACCTGGTTGACATCTCTGCCCGTCACCACCCAGCTGAGGTCGTCCACAATCGATAGCCCTTCAGTTGGTGAATCATACCCTTCAACCCACTTGATCAGTCCTGAGGTGTTGATTACAATGAGGATTGGTGACACAGGAGAGCTCTGCAGGACCGTTGCCTCAACAGGTTGTCTTTCCATGGCATTGTGTTCGATTATCATCTTGACTGATCTTGTTGACAGATAGCTCTCCATCCATTGTATAAGGTCTTCATCCATTTGACTGACCTTCATTAAGTTCACTAGCATTCCATTTGTCGCTGTTGGGAAGGCTGCCTGAATGTCCATGAGAAGCATGCCTGTTATGTGGCCATTTGTCCAGGTTGCATAAGCTCTTTCGACTATGATTGCCGCGACATCAACAGCTGACCACCCTTTCGGGCTTCCAAATTGTCTGTGGCTAAGTCGCCCTCCTGTTTCAGCATCTTCAAATGCAGCTCAGCGACTACATTTTCAACCACCTTTCCCATGCAGCGAGGAAGTGAGATTGAGCGGTAGGCCATTAGCTTTGTATTGTCGTTGTAGCCAGGCTTGCGAATCACCGCGCCACTTACTCGCTTCGATGCCGCTGGATACTTTTCCATGCTAATGGCTGCCCTTGTCATCCTCATGACCTCTCTTTATCCCACCTCCAGTGTAGCTGTGTGACGCCAAAAGACAGTTTGTCAAGGCCCAGTGATGTTTCGACTGATGGAGAGTGAAGGGCTCGCTCAACTGCTTGCTCGGTGACACATTTATGTGCACTTTCCGCTGGGGGTAGCTCATAGTACTAGTGATTGTCGTTTGGGGGGAAAAATTCGCGCCTCAGCATCTCCTCTATCTCTGTGGCTGTGTGTGCTTGGGTGACTTCTCTGTCGGTTCTGGCTTCAGAGGTCATGCCCGCCCTAGGAGTGGTGTATCGTGCTGCTCTCCACACCTCGGGTCCCCTGAGGTTCTGCAGGAAACTAATCCACATGGGGCTCTTGGATTGCCGAATCACTCTAGAGCATTGCTTTCGCCATGACAGCCTCCTCCGAATTCCGTCTTCTTTTTTCTCTTCCAACAGCTTTTCTTTTTTCTTTGATGTTGGCGTTCCGCCACCTGTTTAATTTGGCACAGATCCTGATCTGCATTGCTGTGGCGTTGAGAATGCTGCTCATTGTTTCCTGAAACCATGTAGCCTCCAGCTCCACCTCGTCTTCTGTGCACTGTGCATCCAGATGAGCCCTCTCTCTTGCTCATTCCATGCATAGCTTCTCTACTCCTTCCAAGTCCTTCTGCATCATTGCAGCCAAGATCCACCTTAAAACCCTCTCGTGATCTGCTCCCTTGTCCCTGTCATAGTCCATCTCCCATTCTATGACCTCATGGTCGGATCTGGTGGCATCATCATACACAAGTATGGACCATTTCATTATCAGTCGGTTCGCCAATGTCAAGTCAATGACCAATTCTGGATGCTGGTTATCTGTGGTCCAATAGTTTGTGGATCGGCCTTCATTTCCGATCTCTAGTCCATTCTCATCGATTACTCCTTCCCAGCAGGCAGTATGCCGCTGTGAGTGGCACCTCGGGTCCCATTGACTGCTGTGGGCAGTAAAGATTCCGATCAGGACAGTCCCACCCTCACGAATGACACTCTGCCAAATCAGATTTTCGGCTGGTTTCTCTCCTGACTGTGTGTCTTTTGATCATAAACATTGATTATCCTAGTTAACTTCTCCCCTCTCCTACTGACGTCAGTGACAAGACATTGTTGTTATCTTCCCTGGTTATATCCGGCTGCTCATCAACCACCAGGCCACTCCCCTTCCCTGTCGCTGTCCACATTCTTTTTCTTTTTCTTATTTCACATGCTGAATGGCTGATCCCAAAACCTCCTGGTTCTCCCAGTGGCTCCTGCATGCACACTCCGTGCACCTTCCATTGGACTCCCATCTCCAGCACCACAATTGTCCATTGGTACAATCCAGTACAGTTGTACTGAATTGCATTAAGCATAGGTAGCAAGGGCTCGTGTTTCAATTCCAATTTCAGTCATGTTCGTATTTGCAGTCTCGGCTATCATAATGTCTTCTCCCTCCCAAATTGCCTCTTCCTCCCCCACATCTGCCATCTCCTCGTCGGTTCCCCCCCAATCTGCTGCGGTCTCCTCAAGTCGAGGACCAAGCACCACTCTGTTCATTCCCGCTGCCACCTCAGTTGTTGCATTCGTGGGTGCCCATCCAGCATGCTCTATCATCCTACTCTGCTGCACCGCTCTGGCGGCTTCTGTCTTCTTTGCATATCTGTCGCTGAACGGAATATTATTTCCATTGCAGTTGGGTCAGTTCTCCAGCATATAACCACAGAGTGATCCCTGCTTCACCGGGGATCCCACCACATTGCACTTCTGGTTGCCTGTCTGGTAATCACCTGCCCTGTAGCCACATGTGGACTTCATGCCGCCCTTGTTCTCGATGTGACCCCATCTATAGCAGAGCTCACACCTGCTCTCAGGGCCCACATTCGCTTATGTTTCGACTCTGTACCACCCTCCAGCCACCTTGATGCACTTCTAGACCAACGCTGTGCTGTGTTGCTCCCCTTCACAACACAGACAACTGATGATGCCACAATGTCTCTGTGCAGCCTCCACTCCATCATGGTGTGGAGGTTCCCCAGCCTTCATACAGTGGTGGGGATTTGTATGCCTTCATTCTCTGCTTCAAATTCCTCTTGCATCATCTGCAGACCTTCCATGCCCTTTCCCATGTACTGTATGTGAGGTACCTCATGGATCTTGAGCCTTTCCGAAGACTCATTCTCTTCAACATCTACAACTCCTTTGACGACTGTTCTTGCTGCCGTGATGATCATGTCATGGTATCGCCGAATCATCTTCGCTGTTGAATTCAGGTGCGCAATTGCCGTGATCTCGCCCTTGGCAAGCCTTCTCGCATTCATGATCACAATGTGAGCCGGTGCCTGCTGGTGGAAATGCGTGCTGTTGATCACTGATGCAATTTCCTGGTCCATTTATTGGGGAGTGGCATGCTCTGGTCACTGCTTAAGATTACGCATCTGTCTCCCAACCTCAAACCTGTTGTCGGAGCTGGAGCTGGTTTGCCCAGACTCCTTTGGATTCATGATCGGACTGTCTCCCATCCTCCGGTCAGTGTTAACACTGATGTCGGGACCGGTCTCAGCTTTGATGTGCATCTCGATGTCAGTCTCAGTGTCAGTGCGGAGTTCGGCTTTGGTTCATGCTTCAATTTGAACAGCCTTCCAAGCTGCGGTTGTTGCAACTCCTCCGGATTGTTCAATCCCCCTGTCTGCATCATCTCTACATGTATGGAGGTGTGCAAACCAACTCCTGTCAGTGTCAACCTTGGTTTCCTTTCTCGGACTCCGTTCTGTTTTACCTACCACTCTTGTAACCTTGTCCATAATGTCCTTTCCCTGCAGCTAGTGTTAGCAATGGGTTCTAATTCCCGGGTTCGTTCCAAGTCCAGTTTGATCTGAAACTGAACCATGGTACTGGGTCTTTCCATATGAAAAACCAAGACAATTGGAATTGAGTTGGGTTTACCACCAAAAACCCGGCATTTGAATATTACAATTTTGGCTCCAATTAAGTATTTGAGTTCTGATCATATCATGACATAATCACTATGTACATTTTGCTGTGTCAGCCATGGTTTCTTCTCCCACAGTCAGATTTGCGAACAGACCTATATTCGTTGAGTTGCTATGGAAACCAGCAAATTTCATATTGAATATACTGTTATTTCACAGCAATTCAATGAATATTGGTCCGATCACAAATCTCAATGGGGGATGTGGAACAGTAGCTACAACTACACAATGTACATATTAATCATGTCATGAGACATTGCGATCTCAGATACTGAATTGGAGCAACTGTTCCTAGAACTGTGTATTGGAATCACAGTCTGGGTACAACCTGGCCAAACAGCTCAGGATTTATGTCCAGTCCAGGTACCATCCCCACCATAACAATGTGGGTCGTGTTTTTGGCCAGTTCTGGAACCAAACGAAATGGTTTTGTTGGCCCTAACCCGGACTGCTGGCGGGATACCCCGACTCTTTGACAACACTAAGGAAACCCATGTGTCTAATGAGCAATTTGTACACAATGAAAGCATTGACATTGGGAAGAGTCAAAGACTTGTTACATGAGGGTAATACAAGAATCAACATAGGGTCGGCCATGAAATCCAATTTCGCAAATATATTTGAGAAAGTACATATTTCAAGATATTTTATATATCCTAAAACAGATGTTCTTATAGCAACAAATGATTGCTGTATTGATTATGGTTAAAACATGGCGGTTGAAACGACATCCATCAGCAACAACCCTAGTTTCCATCTGAAATGCCTGGGTGTTCTAGACGGCTCTGACTGCTCTGATGGAACCTCGTACTCGCTTAAGGAGAATTGCACGATTCCCATCGCCCAGGCGACATGTTGCGTTGCATACCAACTTCCTTTACTTTGCGCCTGGAATGCGGTGACGTATACGCACCATCAGAATGACATGTGTATTACACTCTACGCCGGCGCTGCAGTTATGCTGTAGCCGTTTACACAATGTATGGCAATGTTCATGCATTTCTTCGGCCAATAGCCACATGCCACACTCTCATTTTTGATAAGCTTTGAGATTTTGTCAAATATTGCAATAGTCTTCGCTTCGGATACATTGCTTGCCATTGCATTCACTTCCCCATTACCGTATTTTACATGTCTGAAATATATTGTCCAATCATCACACTCTCTAGTAGTATGCCCTCAGTCCTCCACATTTTGAGTTGATCGATCATCGGCTTCCGATACTTCTTTCTCCTCATCTGTGACCGCATAGTCGCCATCCTTGCACTCATACCCGTCGACCTGACTGGTTCCCAGGTCAGTCCTCTACATTCTGTGTTGATCCATCATTGGCTTGTGATGCTTCTTGCTGCCCATCTACATCCGCATCTGCATGGTCGCCATCCTAGCCGGCATACCCATCGACGTCACTGGTTCCTAAGTCACACTCTCGAGTTCAGTCATGGGCCATTGTTGCCGGCTGGCAGTGCGGATGGCATCGCGATCGTTGATTTGGTCACATTCATCGTCATAATCCCCACTGCCCACTGGTATCCCGACATGCAGTTCGTCATACATGCAATTGTTGTCTGTCGGGATATTTGGGTCAGTGCCTCCGATCTCAGGCTCCTCAATCACTACTTGGGCGGTCAAATAGTCGAGAAGAATAGCATTGTGAATATTTGCTGCTTCCAAGCTGATGACAATGCCAGGTGTTGGGTTCTCTGCCTGTTGGATCTGACGCTTGACTGTAGCAAGAGTGTTTTTATACACCCTCTATTGGTAGCTATCCAATAGTGTGTTCCAGGTATTCATGAAGAATGTATACCTGTCTGCAATGCCAGGCGAGGTTATCAACTTGCGACCCATTGCAGCGCAGCAGGTTGCGTTCTTACCACCCTCATTCTAATAATTGTAGTGGTTCGAGCGATCAGATCTGTCCACTTTCAGCTTTGACTCGGATGCTTTTGGCTGAACACCTTTGTTCTTTTGCCACTACAGGAGAGCATGGCACGACATGGTGCAGGTAAACATGATCAGTGGCGAGGGTATATGACTGTCCTTGTCGTTACTCATGGAATTATAAAATCCATCAGCATACTTACCATTGTTATTCGCCTGATGATAAAATTTAATGTAGATAAACCGCGGGATTGCATCCGCCAGGAAGTGAAGTGGACACTTGCTATTCGTTAGCAGCTTTCGACTCTCTCTGCGTTGGATTCGGGCCGTGTACACCACATTGCATACGCTCTGCTACTAGGAAAAGATACTTATTGTCTGCCAGAAGGGAATCAATGAATTCCAAACACTCTGTGGCGGATTCAAACTGGTGGAGATCATAAAGCTCTGCTATGTTGTCCCTTGCTGATTGAATATAATGGGATTTAACCTTATTGACTTGTGATTGAACCTGGTACCTGTTTGAGTGTGTAATATCCATCGTGGGCTGTTGCTTCAGCATACCTCTTTCAAGATCTCCTTTGTGTGCGCCTCAAATGCTATGGACCAAATGATGTTTTGCTGCATAGTGGTATTCCAGTACATCTCTATTATCTGCCAGTGTGGGGTTTCCGCTATTGCTTTCAAAACGCATTGCATTGCATAACTTACTGTCTCCAAGTCACTTGCACTCATAAACGGCTGTCTGTTTCACATGTAGAGATCCCGGAGTCTGCCCGTTGCAAACACAAGGCACATCTCGTCTGAGTGACCAAATTGATGGATTCTGAGACTGACGGAGACCATTGATCGAGGTGTAGACACCACCTGCTATTGCCATTTCCACTGACTTTGTCTCTGATGCTTTTCGGTAGCTAGCATTCAGAGAGGATTTATAATGATCGTGCGGGCTTCTGGATTAGGGATGGGGGTTGGCAGGTTTTCAAGACTGCTGACGGGAGTGGGAGTGATAACAATGCCGTATGCGGGGCTGGATATGACCTGACATGTTGAGGTTCCTCCATGTGTTGGTGTGCTACGACTGCATGTACCCGGCGTAGTGGGTGGAGTAGCTATTGACCGCCGCTGTGTAGCAGACGGGGCGGAAGTCACGCATTGATTGATACCTGGAACGCGAGAATTGTTCAGTAAAGATGTATGTCGAGTTTGGATCTTGGATTGTAGAGGCTACAGAGGTCCCTCCTTCAGAGGAATCCCTCTTTCCAGCCTGTAGGGAAACGTGTCTCATAGCAGGCGGAAGTTGAGAATTCCCTGAAGGACCTCAATTTTGTTGATTCTGACAATTCGGCAGACTTCCAACATTTCGTATGACTGGAGTCATGTCAGGGTCAGGGCTTCGGAAATGCATATTCCAATATAAATGCTCGACATTAAGAAAGTAGCGATAATTCCCGGTGCATGCAGGTTCAACTGCAGGCGAGATAGACTCCTATTTGAACAACCGTGAAGGGTTTCAACAAAACAGGGAGGTGCAATGTGGACCGCGCTAGACTCTAAACCCTGACAATACTCAGTGACGAGATTCCTTGAAAAGCATTAAATTATAGGGTTATCAGCGATCAGACTACACTCAGATGAAACTCAGCATTGATGTTCACTGTTACAGCAATGTCTGAAGGTCTATTTGCACCGCTTGAAGGGTCTGTATGCCTTTTTGGCGCAAGTCTCATAGAATTGCATTTGTTCTGGACATAATACTTCGAACCATCGATTGTGTATATCTTCAGCTTCATGGGGGATATCCCCCTTTGGCAGAGCTAAAAACATCGAAATGGGAACAACGACGCATTCTCTATCCTATGACATCAGAACCCTCTGCTTTTTCCACTGCTAGACATTGTTAGCCGTATTGGATGGTTGCACAGTTGGGACGACCTGAGATCTAGTAAGTTTGCTCCGAAATGCGCGAGCTCTAAGCTGTAAAAACGATGTGCGATGCAAAAGCAATGCCCGGGGTCAAAGACAGTCCTCTCCGTGAGTAATAAATCTTGTCTCGAGGCTTGTTGTTCATGAGTTGCCTGGTGCTTTTGCATGATGAAGGCTGGGCCATGATGTGTTCGTTAACAAACAAAACTCCCAAGTTGAACAAAGAAATCGCCGGAACTCAAGTATATGTATCCCTTCTTCCCACCTAGACCTCCTTTCTCTTTTCCTTCAGTATTATACACACTAACCGCATCCTGATCTCGACATCACATGACTTGCACATACCATCGCCTCTCATTCCAAAACACACCTGATAATCTAAACAACTTTGTACTTTCTCTCTGGGCTTCCTGCTGCTACATGCAACTGTATCATAATGCTAATGATTCCAATGTAGATTCATTTTCAACTCACAGTAATGGCACCAAAGGGCAGCAGCAAAGGAAAGGGAAAGGCTAGTGCAAAGATGACGACATCAGTTTTAAATCGACCCTAGTCATTGAATCGGAACCGTATAAATAGATTCATTTCTGAACACATTCGTGGACCCATACAGATATACAATATTTGCGGCATCAATGATGGGAGGGCATGGGACCTCTATTATGATATAATCTTTTTTGATCCAGTTACGACTCGCCACATTTCACAATTCCAGCTGATGTGGCTGCACTGCAGAAGCAGGAGTTCGCCTTTACAGGAGTGTTGGGCTGCCTTCTACTCATATATGGGGCAAATGTTTGACAAAACCCGTAACAAAATGAACATTGGGATGTGGGACAACCCCCGTACCTTTGGGGATGAAGTCGATCGCTCCTATCTGCAGACAACCAGCTCGGAGATGGTGTAACGCCGTGGTGAGCGCTCCTCTTGGTCTGGTAGCGATGATCTCAGGGCAATAATTGAGCCGCCAAGCTGCCAGCAGTACAAGCCAGGCGACTTGCTGGCCATTAGACCACTGAATTTGGATGAGGTAATCGATGAGGATGATGATGAATAGAACTGGGCCGATACCTGTGCACCCAGTGGGGGACAGAATGAGCCTGGTGATCGCAATGACAATGACAATAGTGAAAGTTAGGAGGACACGCAGAGTGGTGAGAAAGGGACCGGGAATGGGAAGTGAACAAAGGATGGGAAGGGGAATGGAAAGGCGACTGAGGATGGGATGGGGAAAGGGAAGGGGAAGGGAAAAAGAAATGGTAAAGGGAAAGGTATTGTTAAACACACCCAAGGGGGAGATGACATCTCTGGTGCCGTTGCTTTGCAGTTGCAGAAGGAAATGTCAGATGCACACTTGGACATGGAGGGCTAACTAGAGTTGGAATATTTAGAGCCGCAACCATCGCCCGCCGTGTCAATTTCCTCTGAGGATGATACTAACTCTACCAAGTCGGACGGCGAATTTGAATAAGAAAGTGATTCTGATGTGGATATGGGAATGGAGGATGATGTGGACCCAACGGACAGCATTGATTTAGACGGCAATGTGGATATGGAAACGGACAGTAAATATAAGGCTGATGAAGAGGAGGGAGATGAGAAGGAAGAGGACGTGGTGGATGAGGATGAGGAGGAGGATGCGGATGAGGATGAGGATGAAGATGAGGATGAGGATGAGGATAAAGGCAAAGAACCTCGGACAATTGGCCAGGTAGAGATGGTAAATACATCGGCTGACGTTGCTAATTCCATGGTAGACGATCAGCCAACAGTGCTACCTCAGCAAGGCCAGGACATGGGTGAGCATACCCCATGGCCACAACATCCAGCGTCTGCCCCACGGACACAAACCCCGGAGCCTCCCCCACAACCATGAACTCCGGAGACTCATACCCTCAGTGGGCTGGAGTTTTTGGGGCTTGTGACACCTCAAAAACCTCGCCCAATGGTGCCAACTCTGGGAGAAGATGAGGCTGCCAGAAACACTTTGGATGTCGATGTGGAGCAGCAGCTACTCGGCGAATCGGCAGGTAGCGACAGTGTTCCTGATGTCCTTCTCCCTGATGTCCCTCTCCTCGATGTCCCTCTCCCTAATGTCCCTCTCACTGAGGTGCACGCAGATGTCTCGGTAGGGGAGGAGTCAACCAGTCCTCACGTTGCAGAGAAGGCGTGCGTTTGAGTTACGGTCGAGTTCTTGACTTGTGAGTTTCCTTTACTGTAATCAATACATCTCAGGCACTGATTAAGGCACGTGTGGAGGCGATTTGTTCATTTGAGTCAGGGTTGTGAGCTTGATCCTGTTCTGTGTTCTAATCAATATATCTCCGGCATTGATTATTACACGCAACGTGAGGTTTTCGGATTGTTTAGGATTTATTTTTTATTGATTCATAGTATTATGGGGCATTGTGCATGCAGTGTTTTTGCAATTCCTAGCATGTAAGGAACCTCCTTATGATGGTATTGAGTAGTGTTAGCAACGGGTCCAAATTCCCGGGTCGGTTCCGGGTCCGGTTCCAACCCGGAACCGAACCGTTGCAACGGGTTTCCACACAAAACCCGCTCCTGAAAAGTCAACATTTCTTGCTCCAATTAAGTATTTGAGTTCTGATCGTATCACAACATGATCAATACGTAGATTGTGCAGTTTTAGTCGCTCTTTCACCTCCCCGTTTCAGATTTGCGATCCGACAAGTATTCGTTGAGTCGCGATCGAAAACCCGCCAATTTCGCTTAAATTCAGCCTTTATTTCACAGCCACTCAACAAATATCAGTCTGATCGCAAATCTGAAAGCGGGAGAGGAAAGAGCGACTAATGCTACACAATTTACGTACTGATCATGTCATGATACGATCAGAACTTAAATACTTAATTGGAGCCAAAGCTGGAGGAACCGTAAAATGGAACCGCGGTCCGGTTCGAACCCGTCCCCGAACCCGGTGGGTACCCCTGTTTTCCGGGTAACAACCCTGACTGGACCATCCGGTCCGGTTCCAAACCCGGACCGCAGCCGGGTAACCCGGAACCGTTGCTAACACTAGTATTGAGGCTCAATATATCTATGAAGTATTGTGAGCTTATACCCACACCAGACTGCTCAGGCCCAGTACCAACTTTCATCTCTTTCTACAGTGAATACTCCACTCCTCATGTGTCATCGACAATGCCACAGAAGATCCCTTTCAGGTGCCCCGAATTTTCATGCCAAAAGGAGTTCACCTCAGCTAGCTGGCAATTTAAACATGTCAAATTACACAATCCCGAACATCTTCAAGTTGCACACGAGAAGAATCTGACTGTTCGCAGCGCGCCCCTCATCATTGAACCCCCTCAGCGTTGGGAATTGAATGCCAATAATGATTCAGTCGAAGACTTGGACCCATTTCCCTATCGTGAACACGTTCAAAACATCCCACAGTTGGAGTCTCAACCAGCGCCACCTCCTGTTCCGCAGACAGAAACATACACCGGTGCTGGTGCTCCGCTGAGTGATTACATTACTGAGCAATGGGAATCTAACATTCAGGGTTTCCTTCAGATGAACCTACAAAACAATCCCTACTACCCGTTTGGAACGCATGAAGAGTACAAATATATCCAGGATGGGATCAAGAAGAAGGGCATGAAGACATACTATAACTACGTGCTGAAGGAAAAAAACACCACTCTGCGTTTCCCAAGCTTTAACAATGGGGATGGCATCCAGAAGCTCGTGGCTAGCATGCCAAGTGATCTGGTTCCCGGGGAGTGTGAACTACACACTCTCGACAATATGAAATGGAATGACAATCACCAACGGCCTATTAAATACTGGAGTCGAGACATCATCAAAACCATTAAATGGTTGATACGGCAGGCAGTGTACACCAAGCGTCATATTTACGCCTCTCAGCGTTGCTTCAACAGCGATACGCCACTGAAATGCCTCGATACCGAAATGCACACTACAGACTGCTGGTGGGAGACCCAGGCAAGGAGAGATACTTCAGGATAATAACGTGCTAATCGACGTTTAGGCAATGTTCAGAGTGAGGGATACACTGGTTCCATTGATCTTCATGTCCGACGGAACCCATCTCTCCAATTTTGCTGGCAACAAGAAAGAGTGGCCTGTATATATGACAATTGGCAATCTAGCTTTGAAGATCCACCAGATGCCCTCAAGGCACAGCATCGTGATGGTCGCTCTCCTGCCAATTCCAATCAAGAACCGCAATATGCCTCAGAAGCGGCTGGATACGCAGCAGCAAACGAGCCGAGAGGTGCTTCACACAGTACTTCGGCAGGTACTCCAGCCTGTCACCTGTAACCACAATCCCAGCACCGAGAGCAGGTATTACAACGTTTTCTGTGCAGATCACAACTTCAGGCATTCCAACCCAGTGTTAGCAGCACTGCTTGCAGATTGCCGTGAGTATAGCGACCTACATCATCTCGAGTGACACGTCTGTTTTTGGTGCAAGTGTCCAAAGAACGAACTTGGAGATTATGTTCCTCCTTACAAGCAACACCGCCAGTGGAATCACAACTTATATCGAACTCTCTGCAATACCAACACCAAGACAGCCAATGCCGAACTCTCGTCGCACCATATTCACCAATGATATAACCTGTTTTGACCTATTCCCTGTATCGTGCATGGCCTCCCTAAGCCCGACCTCCTCCATACAATGCAGATCGGCATGGTTGACTATCTCCAGAAGTGGATGTTCCACTTCATGTTAACGCACGAACGGCTCGACAACTACAATGCAATCTGGTTATCCACGCCTGGTTACCATGACCTCACACCAAAACATAAATCATATTAAGAAGTTGCTCAATGAAATGAAAAGGAGATGAACGAAACGAGCCAGTACCTGTTTGGAGTTGTAACCCAGTCCCTAAGAGGCAGAAGCCCCGCTCAGCATTACATATTGAATAACACAATTCAGTGCACACGGGCATTCTTAGAATTCTATATGTCTGCTCGATATAAATCTCACAATGATGAAACATTGCACTACATGGAGAATGCCTTGTGCCGTCTTCACACCTTCAAGGATGTTTTCTGACTCTGGCGAGCCAGCACAACGGTGAAGGCCAAAGCCAATGCCCTGAGAACAGAACATGTGAAGAAGTGAAATGTAGACAAGGAAACAAATACTGAAACTTGGATGCCATCCAAGAAGCGGCATGATATGAAGAAGCGGCATGAGATGAATGCCTGGTGGGAGTATATCAGCCACGAGATAGATATTTCCAAGGAGTTAGATGCCAACTTCTACTATCCGAAGATCCACTTGATGTCTCATTTGGTCGAACAGACATGTCGATACAGAGCCTTGCAACAGTATTCTGCCGAGAGACAAGAACAACCACATAAAACGAACCTCATGGACGGTTGGAACGCCTTAAATCACAATCTGAACTGCCTTCCCCAAGTAATCATCTTTCAGCATCGCATCTTCTGCTTTGAAGTCAGAGAGCTCAATATCCAAGCCCTCACTCAGTGTCGGAAGAACAGCACTGCTGCATGCAAAGTCCTCCCTTGTGGTGCTGATCTGGCTGCCCCCCAAAGCCCCCACTCAAATGTGAAGCCCGAATTCATGGAACCCCAAAACCGGCTTGATGCAAAGCATCCTGATGCTACTATCAAAGACTTCAGAGCATTACTTGACAATACACAAGATGCAACACACCACGTGGCAATATACAGTGGTACACTGGAGTTAATCAAGTGCAAGAGTTGTAACAAAACGTATATATCGGATGAACAACTGCACACAATGGAGCTCTGTATTTACCATGTTATTAAGGTTCAAGTTGAGAGTTTAGATCGTGAACACATATTTCAAATTTGTCGATGGACAGGATGCCAGAGCTGCCGCAGAGGGGATCGACGGAACGACTGGGTGTGAGTAAAGCAATGCCCGGGGAGGTGTTATGGCACGCTGAATGGGCGTCTTCCGTGGCAACTGCAATGACTATTCAAAATTAAACTTCAAAACGAGGATGGCGCTTTCGTTGAGTACTGGTTCGCCCTCGTGCTTACCACAATACCTGAAAACTCTGGTGACTTCGATCCCATCTCGAAATTTGTACAAGTGAGAAAAGCACCAAAAGCCATTACTTTCCAAGTTTTCACAGTTGGAAATATTGTCGGCTGCACACACGTAATTCCAGAGATAGATACCAGTAGTAACCCAGTTGAGAGACGGAATGAGTGATGGATTGTCAATAGCCACATAGATCTGGCAACTTGGAACGATGTGTATAATAAATAAAGAGGGAATTGGATTTTGCGCACAAGTAGAAGGAACGCAAGGAGAGATGTTCACAGCATTACTGATCGCATTGCAATCCCGATGCAAGTGCATACCCAATGAACCCATTCCGCCATATTGTCATAGTTGGCCACAACACCATAGTGATTGTTTAAAATAGAAAGCTGACAGAATACAAAGAAAAAATGAAAGAGCAATCAGAGGGAGATATGCAACATGAGGTATTGTATTGACGCCGGGCACAGAGTAATCTGCCACCGGGGTGTATCTGACGGCTCTGACAAAACACATCTACTCCGACAGAGCCATTCCACCCGAATGGAATTTTTTTTGCTGATGTCATTGACATTCCAATCTCCATAGTCCAAATCACTGTACTGCCTATTAAGAATGTAAAGACAGTATGAAATTCAATACAGGAGTTGTTTGAACATGCCTACCAATTGCGAGCATTCACCCCACATTGCTCAATTAGCCCCAGTACAGTGATTACCAGCCACTGTGCACAACACAGAATGAATGGACCATCATCAATTACATTATGCAATGTTTTAGACCATTCTGATATAGCATCTTGTGGATGTTGAAATGGCATACAGTTACTCTGCATCACATTTTCACTTTGTACAAGGACTTGTTTAATCACATGGACAGCATTGTGCATGCTGTATGTAATAAGAAGACTCAATTGAAGAAAGACTTATACTTTGCAGTGAAGTTTGCTCACCAGAAGCTGTCCCAATATTATGCTGAAGTTACTCCAACTCCAGATATGCTTCTCATTTCAGCACACATCCTTAATATTTTCCAGAAGATGCACCCATTCAGGTAGTAGGACAAAGAAATGGAAATTCATTCTGAGGACAACACCTACTATACTACCCAATACCAGGAGGCATTTCTGCCATATGTGGAGAATGAATACTGTGCCAAACATAGACATTGCCTTGTCATTAAACCGGAAAGCATACTGAACAATAATCTCTTCTTCACCGCATTGGTTTCAAGAACTGGATGTGCATCTTTCAGTCCAGATGATTTCTCCAGTGCTGATGACGATTACATAAAGTCTAAAAATGTTGCTGAAATGAGACCCAGACAATGATATTGCACAGCATTCTTATTGAACGCTGCAAGGCACTATATCAATTCACTTTATCAATTACCACAATATGCAACCCAATTAAGGCTCAATCTCAATGATTACCACTCCGACCAGATGGAGATTCACCGGACCTTTGGATACCAGGTATCACCAATTAGTAGCCTTGACAAGATGAAATGCACTCAATGTATACCAATTACTGTGGCATGACATGCCACGTTGTCTCGATTATACTGCATGCTGTTATAGTGGAGTCCGGATCGTTCCCTGAGTGAAATTCCATCGGCTTGATGCAGTCAGAAGCCACAGGTGAAACCCTGCATGAAATAGTGGTCGGAAGGCAATTTGCCTGAGTCCATTGTGGGATATTGTTGGGAAAGCGCCCGTCTTAAATACAATGAATACTGACAATGGCAATAATATGAAAAGAGAAGCAGAGGAATGGAAATTGCACTGAATGGCCAAGGTCCATAACATTTCAGAGATGTGGCAGGGCAGCCAATACATACATGCTACACAGAAGGAATCTCATACTGAAAATACGCAAATGCCACCTGTAGGATACATTTTAGATACTAAAGAGATCATGAAAGCATCCTGGTCAAACTATCACGCTGATGGTGTGGCTGCATATACACTGTCAGAAAGATCACCGTTGCAATGAGCTTTGCTTGCAATGCACCTCACCCAAGGACGAACTCAAGCAGCAAATGACAGCTAGATCAACTGCATCGACCACCATGCAGCCGAAAGTGATGGGAATAGCACACCTGACAGCATTTTGGATGCCAAAAATTGGCTTGGTTGGAATGGGTACTTGGATATTCCAAATTACAGCAAAGACAGCTGGGAGGTAGACAATGCATTCGAAATAGAGCTAGACAATATGATCGAGGATCCAGAATCCCCAGAACAGTGCAATGTATGTGCCATACTGAATGTTTGTCAATTGATTTGGCCAACATGAATGTGAATGAAACTAGCTGAAAAGGTGTTGATGACAGTCAATACTCTGGAAATGAGAAGGAAGAAGGGCAACATGACAATGTATGACTGGTGATAGCAACGGGTCCGGGTAACCTACCAGCAGTCCGGGTTCGAACCAGAAAAACGATTAGGTTTATTTTCAAACCCGTCCAAACACCCGACCTGCAGCGTCTTAGCAGGCCAAACCCGTACCCGTACACGTAAACCCTCGGGTTTTGCCGGGTTTGGTTAGACCCGTCAGTTCCAATCTCCGGTTCGCATATTTGGGTTTTTCCATTCATGGTTACAGTCAGATATGTTACAGTTATGTGCAAAATAATATCTTTGGTACATCATTCTCTTTATTTGTTTCATTGGCTGCCTTTATAATCAAAACAACGAGAGACGAGCTCCCTACTATATCCAAAAGTTCATTGTGAACGATTTTTCGTCTTGCATCATTAGTATGATTTGTGGTCCAGAACTGCCACATTGATAGTTAATGCAGTCATCAAGCCAGAAATGGATAAGTTTGCACCTGTGACTGCACCGACAACATTGGGAGTGCTGATGGAGATACATGATAGTGTGAGCTGAAAATCGCAATGCCACAAGGAACATCACGAGCATACAGTAGCCATATGCGATTTGTATATGGGAAACCACCGTCTCCAATAGGCATATTGGCTCGCACAACCAACGCAATACCCAATTTGTCACCAATTAAGCAATTGATACCTGTGAAACCCATAAGCTCTTAAACCTGGATATTTCCTCCCTACCTACTTACTATACAGGAAATGGATTCAGATGAACATATTGTATTGGCTTGGAGGTCATCTGTACACTACCTGCACAATATGTGATTATTGACGACTTATCTCTGGAAAAGTATTTCGTGTATGTATTTTGATACGTGTCCGAATTTTTTTGATTTCAGTGACTACATTGTGAGACATGCCAATTCACCTGTGCATATGCAACGGTCATACAGGCCATACGAACATTCTAGACTCCAAACAGAGTTGATTGACAATTAATCAATGCGATGTTGTCCTGCCACTTACAGATAAGTGAAATCGTGCAATCTAAACTCAATATAAAATTTACTAACAAATTTTCATTTAGTGATCGCATACGACTCATAGAAGGAGCGGGCGATGCAAAACGCGTATCTGTATGATTGATGACCATCATGTAGGGTTGATCCAGACATCCGACTACATCACTCTGTATTCAGATCAGGTGCTCATCGTCAGCATGTTGAAAATTACTTATGGTACGTCATGGAAATCGAGGAGATCAAACTGGATATGGCAACCTTAGCAAGTTGGGCAATATGAATGAAAAATTCGTGTATGGATCTACATGCAGTGAATTGCCAGCTGAAAGTGCTGGAATGTCATAGCGCTACGTTATCAATCGCTCAGAGAACATGTTCTTCAGTTCATCAGAAATTGCTATGACACAAAGTTTTTGCATGCAACTGAGTATTGTTACAAATTATACATTGGCTGTCAATAATGACTATATGATTATTTGTACAAAATTATTATCCATAAAACAACAGTTAGGACATGTTTAAGGTAAATGTAAATGAAGTGTAAACAATTTTTGGTCTTGTAGGTAAGTTAATTGGAAAGCGAGTTGCATGCTGTTATTCATAACACATGTATTGGCTGCCATGATAGGCAAATGACAACGCGACATGGATACAGCCCAATACTGAAAATGTAAGTCAACGGAGTGAGAATGATTTTGGTTTTGTAGGTATGTTAATTGGGAAGTGATTTGCTTGCAGTTATGCATACCCAAAGTATTGGGAGCCTTTATAGCCGAAAGAGAAAGCCACATGGTAACAGCCCCATTCACAGAATGAGCATCAACGGAGGATCAATGATTTTTGGACTTGTAAGCAATGTATTTCGGTAGTGATTTGCTCGCTGTTATGCATCATTAACAGATTGGCAACCTTTATAGGCAAAAGCGACCGTGACATGGTAACAGCCACATTCTGATACTGAGAATCAATAGAGCATCAACGATTTGTTGTCTTGTAAGTATGATAATTGGAAAGCGATTTGCTCAGTGTTATCCATAACCAATGTATCAGCAGCGTTTATACGTAAAACAGAAATCGACATGGTAACAGCCGCATTCTGAAAATGAGCGTCAATGGAGCATCAACGATTGTTGGTCTTATAAGGAAGTCAATTGGGAAGAGATTTGCTCATTGTTATCCATAATCAACCTATTGGCAGCCTATCTGGGCAAAAGAGAAAGCGATATGGTCACAGCTCCATTCTGCAAATGAGCGTCAACAGAGTGTCAACAGAGTGTCAACGATTTTGGGTGTTGCATCTTGTGTAATTCAAGGGCTCTGCTATGGAATATACTCATAATCAACATATTGGCAGCCATTAAGCGCAAAAGAGATCGTGACATGGTCCAAGCCCCAGTCTGAAAATACGCGTCACCAGAGCATCAACGATTTTGTGTATTGCATCATGTATATTCCAAAGGGTGTTCTACAACATTTACCAATAATCGAAGTATTGGCTGCCTTTATAGGCAATATTGTGTGTGTCGATACTGCTACACCTTAAAATGAGTCTCAACAGAGCGTCAACAAAGCATCAACAGAGCATCAACAAAGCATTAACACAGCCTCAACAGAGTGTCAACAGAGTGTCAACGATTTTGGGTATTGCATCTTGTGTAATTCAAGGGCTCCTCTACAGCATATACTCATAATCAACGTATTGGCAGCCATTATGCTCCAAAGAGAACGTCACATGGTCACAGCCCCGGTCTAAAAATGAGCGTCAACAGATCATCAACGATTCGGTGTGTTGCAGCTTGGATAATCCAAGCCGTGTGCTACGGCATTTACCCATAATCGAACTATTGGCTGCCGGTATATACATTATTGTGTGTGTCGATACTACTACACCTCAAATTGAGCGTCAATAGAGCGTCAACAGAGTGTCAACAGAGTGTCAACAGAGCATCAACAGAGCATCAACACAAAGTCCACAGCGTGTCAACAGAGCATCAACAGAGCATCAACACAACGTCCACAGAGTGTCAACAGAGTGTCAACGATTTTGGGTGTTGCATCTTGTATAATTCAAGGGCTGTGCTATGGCATATACCCATAATCAACATATTGGCAGCCGTTATCCGCAAAAGAGATCAGGATATGGCCCCAGCCCAAGTCTGAAAATGAGCGTCAACAGAGCGTCAACAATTTTGTGTATTGCATCTGGTATTATCCAAGGGCTGTGCTACGGAATTTACCCATAATCGAAGTATTGGCAGCCCTCATAGGCAATATGGTCTGTGTCCATCCCGCCACACCTCAAGCATCAATGGAGCCTCCACAATTTTTCGTCTTGGACATAAGGTAATTGGTCAGTGATTTGTACACTGCTATCCATAACCAATGTATTGCCACCCCGTATGCGCAAAAGACAACATGACACAGTCACAGCGCCACTCTTACACTATCCGTCAACCCAGTGGCAACTGACGTTCATCAATTGCTGGTGATGCAGATTGGGTAATGAAGGCATCGCATTGATATTGGAGCTTGTAATGGAACTATTGACCTTCTTTATGGTCAAAAATACAAATCATTAAAACAAAAACATGAAATAAAATATTGTCCATCTCACAACATGCAAAAATTGCAAATTGTGATTTCAAGATGTCGAATAATCGATTTTGATTAAGTACTTTAATCAAATAGCAATGGCAAACATGTTATATGTATTTACTGATGGACCTGCTGGACAACCCGGTGAGAACCCGCCCAGTTGAGATGGGTAGGGAGATGCCAATTCAATTGTACCCCAATTGACAGTACGGATTAATTTACGACCAAGACCGCCAATCTGGCTCCAGTTCGGTTCCGACCCAGACCCGGACGCGAAGTGACCGTCCACAACTGTTGCTAACACTATGTATGACAGAATGTGTATATGTATTTTCACCAGGTTCATTGTCTTGTTTGACCAAGAATTTTATTCAGAGACATAGTATAGTACAGTATTAAGCAGTCATATGTGGTTATTGGTAATTAAAAAGAAGTATAGCAGGCAAAATGAATCATTGGCAAGATATATGAATTTTAATAATATGTGAGCGACTAGTACAAGACTATTACTGGTCTCAGCATTGCCAACTGGCCTAGTGTCAATCAGTCAAAAATGCAACTAATAGGAGGAAACAGTGATCAATGCAATTATCAATCACATTATGTTTTCGATGGACAATAATCTAAAATTAGCATCAATGGAGTGTCAACGATTGTTTGTTTTATAAGTGAGGAAATTGCGATGTAATTTGGTTGCTGGTATACATAACTGACCTACTGGCAGCTGTTGTAGGCAAAACAGAAAGTGATACCGTTACAGCGCTATTCTGAAATATGAGAATCAATGGAGTGTCAACTATGATTGGATTTGCAGGTTGGGTAACCTTAGTGGGGATTGGATGCAAATATCCAGAAATAATACATTGGCCACATCTTTTCACAAAAACAATGGCAATATAATCCCGGCCCCATCCTGAAAGTGATTGTCAATCAAGCTTCAACAACTTTTGGGCTTCAATCTTGGTTAATCAAAGTGTCACTTTGAACCAATACTTCATACAGGAAGAAATAGTATCCATTTTACAAAAACCTGTACCTGACATATACATTGTGCCATCATGAAATTGAGTGACATTGGGGCATCAGCAATGTTCGTAATACATACTGGATATTCAACGTGTTGTGCAAATACATCAGCTCATAATAGAATCATTGACTGCCTGTATGGGCAATATTGCACTATATAAACGGAAAATATAGATTCCACAATAATTGATATCACATGCAGCAAATCATGCAAAAAGAGATTATTGGATATTGAATCTACAATTTTGGTAATATACTGATATTAACCTGCAAAAACAGAAGCATCAAATGAATCTACAGATGAGCCTGCCAGACAGCCCACTGACAACCGACCCAATTCAAATTCAGTGTCAGATTTCCATCATGCTATAGGCAATTTGATGGGTTAAGCATATTCACAACCTGTAGGACCAATGTTGTGCTGGTGCGGTTTCAATCGGAACTCGGACTCATACTGATTGTCCAGAACCATTTCTGACACTAACAATACTTGATATATCAAATTCCCTGTTGAGTGAAATTGATTACTGGTAGACATTCCAAGAGTCTCAGGTAACGCCTGCAGTCCTCCCAATCAATATCTATAAGAACCATGTAATCTCTCAGAGTTTGTTTGTGATTTCTTCATTGGTTCAGCTACGCTGCCAGGTGAACCCAAAGTTCTCTCTGGCACTCTGACGTATTTCCAATCCTAGCACAATCACTTGAATAATACTCCTGGACCAGTTATCAGAGATCCAGAATACTCCTATACCGGTCATCAGATATCGCAGTTGCTCCCAAGGCTGCCTAGAATTCCCTCCAGGAGTCTGATACTCGCCTTGTGTGGACGCTTTTGTGATTGCACTCCACATCGTCTCAGATACTCCTGGATGCTCCCAGTAACTCACACTCATTTTCCCAATGAATTGTTTCGGTGATCTGGACAACTTTTACGATGATGATTCCACACAATTGTTTTGTTACAATCCTGTTTAATGTGTTGAGTTTGACATTCAACAGCTTGCATTTAGGGAACATATGCTTTGACCTCCAGCAATGCAATTCAATGACGTTAAGAAACATCTGCTCAGAGGTGAAATCATGTGACTAGTGGTGGAATCAGCAGCTATGCTGTCTGAATTTCATTACAACTAGGATGAATTTCATCGCTTCAATAGGTTGAGAGGCTGTTTAAGGGTATGATGTTCACTTTGTTCAGTAATTCAGACCTGATGCACTGTTCATGGTATTAAGATAGCATGGATTAATTGCTAGTGAATCCGAGAATCAGAGATATCGGCTGAACATTTAAATCAAAACGTTCGAAGGCTTCAAACCTTCTTCTTGTCTTTCTTCCACTTTCTCCAAAATACAACTTTGAAGGGTAATCAAAAACGATATCCACGACAAGACAACTGAGTCCAAATTGGGACATTTTAACCAAAATCCGTAAGCTTAATGTTCATCCTCGCAATGTACTTTTCAATACGGAACACCTTATGCTTTGTTTGGATGGTCATATCTGCCAATGATATCCTGTCATCAGTGCATGGATGGCTGCAAGAACGAGTACCCCAGTATCCAGCAGTATAAGGATACGGTTGCGCAGATGGATTAGAGTTATCTTATAAGTAGGTTCAATGGTAATATTCTGAAATAGTGAGCCAAGATCTCTGGTGAAGTCTAAGTAAGGTTGGGCTTACCCAGTCTGTGACATGTACCTCTGAAACCCTAACTACTAGTACAAGACCTCCACCATTGCATTATCCCCCTCTTTGGGTGCAGAACTCCTTGGCTGCATAATCCCGTACATGGAGAAACAAGGTGAAAGCAAACACCCAAATATCTCCGAAAAAGAAGCTGACAAATCCCACAACCAAGATCATCTTGTAAAATAATTCGACAACCAATTGGTGACGCCCAGGGCAGCCTGTAGGTGGATCCGGCACACAGGGAAAGTACACCTCCAATTGACTATAATCTGGAGGTTGTAAAAGCTCTGCCGGCTGGACTTGTACTCCACCAGTTTCCAATACAGTGAGAAGTAATGGAAACAAGTAGTCCAATTGGTCCCCTGTCAACATCCCAGTGTGGCTTCACCGGGTGCTTTCAGTACAACTCTTCGACTAGCTCTCCAGTATTTTCAACATTTGCTGTTTGTTCCCAACTCGTGCATATGTGGCTGTAGGCAGCTGACTAGACTGAATAGTGTAACTTCTGGTAGTATCTTTTAGAGTCAAGAATCCAACCGACTTCCAACCCCTCTGAATCATTGACAATAACTGGATTTCACTCTGATGAGAGTTATCCTGTTGTCGGGGGTGTGTAAAGATCAAGTAGTCACACATGAAACACGTTATGATTGCACATTGTCTTCAGCAAGGCTAATTTGTAGGCATTCTTATGGATGGTCTTACTTACCATATATGGTCCAATGTGCATGTAGTTGAGATTCATTGAAGGCCTGGTTGTACGGAGGTCTCTAGTCAAGAGCCTGACATTATCTTCCACTTCGAAAGTGATCTCTTTCCAGCCAGGCTTGTTCTCCAGCTTCTCTTGAGCCTTGAGCAAGATCACTCAGAGGACCAAGCGATTTTGCTCTAGTCGTCCCAGCCAGACATCCACTTTGGTCTCCAACTTCAGGCTGCGTGCTTTTAGCGTCTTAAACTGCATCGAAGCATGCCGATGATGTACTGCCCAGAATGAAGTCATTATTATTGGAGTGTGCTCAGAGTTGTTATATGTGCATTTCGCCAAAAGTCAGAGTTTGACCAAGTAATGTTGCGTGTAGTTGTAGATGGCGTGTAGGAATTGTGCCATGGTCTGGTTTTGGCGCTTCGTTTGGCTGTCTGTGTGGGGATAAATGTCGGTCGAAGGTCAGCCATTGATGCTTCTGTAAGATGAAACTCATTTCCACCATGAGCTGGTGGACTGTGTGCTGTGGTCTGTAATTATAATATCCATTACGCAATGCTTGCTGATCATTTGTTTGAACATCATTTGTGCCAATTCGAGTGAGCCAATGTGCTTTCAGCTGGTGAGGTAGATTGCCAACATCACAGTATATACTGATACTGTTCGCTCGGGCAGATTGGTGACGAAATCCATTCTAACTTCTTCCCAAAGTGAATAGGGTGGTGGAAGTGGCATATTCGTTCCGTGGCCTACAAAGTGCGGTACCCGGAGTCTGTGGCATATCTTGAATCTGCCAATGTACTTTTGTACTGTCACTTCCATCACAAGCTAGTAGAAATCTGTGGTTACAAGTTCAACAGTTCTATGGGCTCCAAAGTATCCAGAATGGCAATTGTCATGGAAAAGACTTATCACTTTGCTATGGAGAGGTACTGGTAGGTATATCCTCCCTTGGTAGGTCACAGCCCCTGATACAATTTTCCAATTCAGATGCGAGTCCGTTGCACCCTCCATTCTACCATTCTCTGTCAGGTCAGGGTATCTGGCCATTGGATTTCTGCAATTTTGTTGATTATGTTGGCAGGTGCTGTGTAGGTAGCCTGGGCTGTCTTGATAACCTGTTGGAGATTATTGTAAGATTCAACAGCAGTTAAAGTTGCTGACAATGATACATCAGGTCTCTCATTTCCAATCTTGTGATGAGGTTGTCTAGAGGGTCCATTTTGCTGGTTTCTAATTCCTGCAAGATGTTTGATGACAAAGTCATATGAAGAAACAATTTCCTCCCATCTAGCCTGTCTTCTGGAGAGCTCTTTGACGTTTCCACATACACGAGATTCTTCTGGTCACATTACATCCGGAAGATACTGTTATTTGCCCCCATGAGATACTATCAGCATTGCATTAACATTGCCACAATTGCAAGGAGTTACCAAACATAGGTGTCGTTGTTCTGTTCGGCAGGAGACCATTTTCAAGAGTAGAATTTGACTGGTTGTAGAGTTCCAAATCAATCATACTGGTTAAGGATCCCGGCAAATATTCAGTCGGTTGCATCGGTCTGGAGAATCCTCGACTTTGCCGGGTCAAAATGCTGGACAATATTAGCATTAGTGAAAGCCTACTTATGTTTCTGAAATGGTAATTCAACCTCCCTAGTGCATTGCGAGGTCAGTTGAGGTTACTATTAGCAACAGGTCCACGTAACCGGCCAGCAGTCCGGGTTTGGACCAGAAAAATTGTTCTGCTTGATTCCAAACCTATCCACAAAACTGAACCATGCAGTCTTACCAAGGTTGATAACCGGCCCAGACATAAAGCCGTAGGTTGTTGGCCAGGTTTATCTCACCGCAGATTCTTATTTTCGCAAACGCAGAACTTTGACTCCAATTAAGTATTTAAGTTGTAATCGGATCACAATATGACATATATGTAAAAGATTCAGTAATAGATGCTCTTTTACCTCTCATTCTCCAATTTGCAATCCAATCACTATTCCGTGAGTTGCTGTGATATAACACCAAAAATTTAGCGAATTTCGAAGAAACTCAAAAAATAGTGATCGAATCGCACATTGGCGAACGGGAGGTAAATGACTATCTAAAATGGCACATTTTACATATATATAATATTGTGATACAATCACAACTCAAATACTTAAGTAGAACCAAATATCTAAGGTTGCGAAAATGTAGAACCACCTCAACAACCGCAAGTTTAGTGCTGTTCGGTTGTTTGTTAGGGTGAAACCTGTTGCAAAGGTTCCAGTTCGATTCCAACCCAGACCCACAACCCCACAGCCAATTTAGAACAGTTGGCAACACTAGTTGAGGTTTAATTGGCTTCCAGGGTGCCATTCCAGTGGTGTTCAGAGTGTGTACAATATCTGTTATCATTAGTAGCTCTGTTATTGGTAGCATTACCTTTGAATATTTCCTAATCAATCGCCAGGAGATATTGCCATATCCAAGAAGCACCTGTACATCTCAAATTGACTTTTGTGTTGGCCAGTCCCCTATTGTTGCCATTTTGTCTGATTTCATGCTGATCCTGTCCAAAGTGCTGAGAAACCCAAGGTAGGCAACCTCCTGAGACTCCAACTTGACAGTTTTGGCTTTGCAGTGGAAACTGAATTCCCCTTGACGCTCCAGCACCATTCATATGAGCTCTTTGTACTCTTTCTTATTTGTAACGTAACTTATGATATCTTCAAGGTCACACAAAGCGAAACCGTCTCTGTCAGGGGGTAGTCAATCATCGATGAATGGCTCGAATGTAGCCGGTGTGTTTGTTATACCATAAGCCACTACCCAATATTCAAATTGACTCTAACAAGTTAAATTAGCCGTCTGGAATTTGTTACCTTGTTTGTTCCTGAAGAGGTAATAGCCATTCCGAAGGTCCAGCAGGGTGATGATACATCCTCCACAAAGTCGAACCAGCATCTCTGAAATCAAGGGTTTGGGGTACTAGTAGCTTACCATACTTTTGTTTAGTGCCAGATATTTGACACCAAGTCATAGGCTGCCGTTTTTCTTTCTGGCGAGTATATTCTGGCCTGCAGCTGGTGATAATGATTGCAGGATAAATCCATTGGCTAGATTTGTTTCCACGTTGGATTTGTGTATTCTAAGTCCAACTTGAGAGAGATTGTACATACAGCGATAATGCAATTCATAACCCGGTTCTATGCGAATCCCATCGTCTGATGGTCAGTGGCCTGCCAGTGTTTCTGACATCTTGTTGCTAAAGACCTCCAGACATTCGAGGTACTTTGCAGAAATGTAATCACCGTAATCTGTAGACACCTTCCCCAAATCTTCTTTATCTGTCAATGTCAGCCCATGCTTTGCTCATGTAAATGGATTCAGAGGGCAAGGTCAAATCCAGTTGGCCATTCAATTAGCAGTTCACTTCCAAAGGGATCAAACTTCTGCGTCAAGTCACTCCCTTTGTGCGTTGGCGACCAGATGGCAGAGTTAGCAACATTTCCAACCCGTAATGACGGTTTCAGGTTAGGGTTGGAACTGGAACTGAACTCTTGCAAAGGGTTTTACTACATAAAAACCCAGCCCATTGCTGTTGTCCCATTTTTCAACCAAAAACTCTGCATTTGAACCTTACAACTTTGTGTCGAAGTTAAAATTTGGGTTCTGATCATACTGTGACATGATCCATGAGTAGGTTGTTCAGTTTGAGGAACTCTTTCATCTCCTGCAGAAATATTCAAGATTGGATCAATATTGGTGGAGTCACTATTAAAACCCAACAAATTTCACATGAAATTTGCCCTTACTTCACAGCCACTCAACAAATGTCAGTCGGATCGCAAATCTAAATACTGGGGGTGAATGAGCTTCAGACACTCCACAATCTGCATATGCATCATCTCATGGTCCGATCTGAACTCAAAAACCTAGTTGCAGCCCAAGCTGTGGGAACAGTAAAGTTGGAACCATGTTCCATTTCCAACCCTGGGAAAAACACACAGTTCTGTGTCCGGTCTGGGTTACGACCTGGCATGTGTCACCTGGGCAGGTTCCTTGGTGGTTGCTAACCCAGACTGTGGTCAGAGTTCTGGGTCCAACCCCAACTGAAGCCAGGAAAGCCAGATTGGTTGCTAACACTACGTGATAGCAGTAATTCCAGAATCCTATGTCAACACTCTGCTGACACAACTATCGCCACTGCTCCTGGCTCATACATTATGTCTACAAGGGAATTCACCTCATTCGTGAGTCTGCGCTACTGTAGGACCCAGTAATTCTCTACTGTCATTGATCTTCAAGACAAAGGCCGCACTACCTTCCTCACCAGCAAGTAGGTCAACAAAAGCTGTGGCTGGCAGAAGTACAATGCTAACTCCGCTTTCCTCCTGCTTATTTCGCAGGGTATCCTGGCTGTTTGAACTGATTGGGTTCTTCAATGACAAGAGTACCCTCTTCAACCAGGCTATCTCCAGATTTCAAGCTCAGAACCGCAGGCACCTGAAACCCAAATCATAAGCTTCAATCAGGACCACTAGAACCTCTGATTCATCATCCGGATCTACGCGTTTCATTTGTTCCACTGAAATTTTCATTTTTCAGCTGTCATTCACATGCTGAATCACATGGCCGTTGTGGCCACAGGTCATAGTACAAGGTGCCTACTTTGGCAGTCTAAGATTCCTATCGAGTTTTTGAGACAACACGATGCTGGATGTGCAGCAGTCGATAAGAGCTCGTAGACACTTCATCTCGCCATGTCGATCTCAGGTCTGAACTTTATGAATAATGTGTGCTGAATCTGTAGTCGCTGGGCTGCAGAGATATTGCCTAAACATGGGAGCCCTCAAGCTCTCCCAAACAACCCTTTGGCTTAATGATATCTGATGCAGTTGAACCTTATCCAAAGCTGCAATCAATGCCTGCATCGCTGCCACCTGCATTTCCAGCTCCATCAAATCCAACCTCTCTTGCTGTGCCAGATACCGGGACAGGTAGACTAGTTTCTTTGTTGCTGCATATCGAACGATCATTGGTGTTTCATGTGGCATTCTCCCTCATTGGAATCAAGTATTTGAGTTGGCTATTGTTTGGGCTTCGCAGTGGGTGAGTACTTTGGGCATTGCCGAACTTGATGGCCACTCGCTATGTAACTCAAGCACACTCTCTCTTCGAATTGAAGCTGATGCTCATCCATTGTTTCCAAAGGCACAGGTGGGAGTGTCGATCTTTAGCCAGGTGTTGTTCCCAAGCCCACTCCTGATAATGAGCTATCTCCTGCCATAGTCAATCTCAATGGTTGATCAGGTCTCTTCTTGCCCTTCTGGTTGCCACTTCAACTATTGGTTGGTCATTGCTGCTTATCCTAAATCCATGGTGGTGTATCAATGTCTGCCGCAGGGTCAAACAGTTTGTCAATGCAGTTGAACCTCCCGTTTGCCTTCATTCAATGCTGTATCCTCTTGTTATGATGTGGTTTCAGCCCAGCCCAGATCATATTATCAAGAATAAGATGATATTGCTTCCGGTCCAACCCGACTTCCTTCCAGTTTTATCGAAGTATATTTGCATAACTGCATATAGTGTGATCTAAGCTGTGGTTAGTGATAGCAGCGAATCCAGGTAACCTGCCAGCGGTCTGGGTTTGGACCAGAAAAACGGTTTAGTTCATTTCCATACCTGTCCAAAAACCTGACCTGCTGTGTCTTGGCATAGTTGTCACCTGGACCGGATATATATCCGTTGTTTTTTGGCAGGGTTGTACCTGGACCATGGTTCCCTTGTACAGTTCCTGCAAGTTTCGCTACAATCACCAATTCGAGTTCTGATTGTATCATGACATGATGAATACGTATATTGTGCCGTGTTAGTCACTCTTTTACCTCTCGCTCTCAGATTTACAATCACACCAATATTCATTGAATCACTGTGAAAAAACAGCATGTTTTAGGCGAAAGTTGTAGGTGTTCATTAGCGACTCAACGAATATCTGTCCAATTGCAAATCTGAAAGCGGGAGGTGAAAGAGCGGCCAAATCTGCACAATGTACATACAGATCATATCATGATATGATCAGAACTCACACACTTAATTGGAGCGAGCATTGTGAACTTGAAATGCTGGGTTGTTGGTGGTAAAACCGGCCCATGTCCAATGGGCCAAGGTGTTCATGTTGCGGGACTGGCGGCCACGGTCCTTGTTCGTGTAGAACCGGAACCGCAACCTACCTGGGAATTTGACCTTGTTGCTAACAGTGATTGTGGTAGCCTTGCATCATGTCGTGGTATGCTCGGATTAATGATTTCAACTTCCCATCTTTGTCCGCAGACTCCTTTTGTATTTCGGTAACGAAAGATTCATAAGCATGAAGGCATGTGTGGTTATCCACGTGTAGATTGTGGCCCTACATTACAGACTCAATGATGTATTTCTTTCGATGAGTATGATCTGATGATATAACCTACCTTCTGACATGATCGAGCATTTATTAAACTTTGTTACTATATCCACCTGGGTAGCGTTGGTTGGCCATTCAGAAGTTAGAGCGAAGATCACTGAGATAGGCCCCCAATTGACATGGGCCCCCAGGGTAGCGTTGTTGGTGTATGATTTTGAACTTGTCTTTCGATTTCCCGCTGGATAATGGTAGCTTGATTTCAACGTTCTGGAAGAGTATCCCAATAAATTTCCGCCACTGCTTCAACATATCTTGCATATTGGCCATAGTATCCTCAAATTCCATGGTATCACCGGGATCATCACCATCCCCACGGTGATTTGTCTGTTTGGGCACTTCATTGTCATCATCAGAGCTGTAATCTTCAGGTCTGGAATCAACCGTCTGGTCCTCTGGTACATCCCGTGGACTGATGCATTCATTTGGGGTTGTAATCCGATTGGGTTGGATTGGAATACCACACCCAATTGTTGCCCGAATTGTCTCAGCACTCCCACACTTGGTAGCAGTATGCAATGGAAACCATTCATTCATTTTGGAGGAATTACAGTAGCCATGTTGAATCGTGTGTGATCTATCAAGATAGTGGTTAATTCTTGAAATCCTGTGAGGGAAACGTATCTAGTTCCAGAAAAATTGGGAATTGAGTAAAAATGTCTACTCCGGCATCCCGCGGTATATGAATACGTTTGCACACCATGGTGGATCAGAGTGATTGTAAATTTAAATTCAATGTTAATATTCTCATATAGTAATCTAAGATCCCTGATGCAGTCTAGGCAAGGTTGGGCTTGCCCAGCCTATACCGTATTCCGCTGCCACCGTAACCACTATTACAAGACCTCTGCCATTACAAAGGCTAACTACTTCATAATCATTCACTTGCACTTGATCATCCAGCCTCATTGCCCTGTGTACACAGTACCAAAATAATTGTTCAGAGAAGAGAATTCACTGTTGTGGCAGTTGGAAAACTATACGGTATACCTCAAAAAGATGATACTCCCAACTCAGAGAGTTGAAATGGAGAGACTGAATGTAACGCAGTATCTGGAAACCTGAGGAGTTCAAATATCCGACGACATTTTCTGGAAAATGAACTATATCTCCTCGACAACCAATATCATACCGAGTGTTCCTTTTACGATCTCTTGCAGAATGTTCAAACATTTGATACAGTGCGCCATTTCCTTAGTTGAACAACATTCCATGATTGACAAATTAAACCAACTGTGCGTGATGATACCTCTATATCCTGGATTCACTGAATGCAACAAGCCATGTAGCCATGTGACCCAATGCAGTGATAAGTAGATCAAAGATATTAAGTGGGTGACAGTTTCAGTGTTCATGGTGACACTCCTCAACTCTTCATCAAGCAAAAGAATTCCCTTCACGGATGGCCTGTTGTACATCAACATCTTATTATGCTGTCACAATATGGCAAGGTAACAGTCCCACCCAGAAGCCACAATCAAGTACCTAGAGAATTATCTACAGTAGTTTCACAGTCCCAAGGATATATTTGGTCTACTTGGTACCAGTGCATCTACACCCAAAGTCTCAGTAGCCTTCAAAAAGCAGCTGACTATTGACAAACAGGAGGAATAGTAGGGTGACCAGGCTTTGAACAACCATTCTGCGGCTGCAATGCATCAACACATTTATGACAAGAAAATCAAGATCAAGTCAGAAATCGCACAACAACTTCTCGAAGAATTAATTTTCAACTTTGGGAAGTAACATCTCCTGAACCTCTTCTCGGAACATATCCACCAGCTTGGTTGCCTCTTAAATAAAAGCTTTAAATGCCCAGCAAGAGCATTCACGGATCTTAAACAAGTGTACCAAGAATTGAATTGTCAGGAGGTCGCCTTCCAGATGTGGCAAACAAAAGCCCAAAACGAGGTGTTTCAGTATCAAGAGCTGAATGTTAATACTGCAAAATAACATCTGTAACACCTGGAGATCCACTCAAGATCCTAACCAATAAATGTCTCTGATGAATACCAGATTAATGAGTGAGATGAATACTAAGGCTTCACTTACGATGCGTATGAGGATTACGAACCAAAGGGACACAAGGTCACTGTTCGGTTCTCTGTCTCTGATAGGGAGTATCAACTACAGAAGATTGTCTTAAGCCATCAAGTGCTAATATACACAACTCCAGAGTATCTCTCTAATAATGACTAAAAATGATCATCCCAGCAACCTGCACTTATATCTGAGGATCAACTGTCCCGGAGTGCAACAACTCCAACAATCAACTTGGCTATCAATGGCAGCAAAGGAGTTTCGCCTCTGTGAAAGGAATGGTGCCAACTCAAGAGTATCCTACCAGAAGAATCCTCTAAACCACCATCCACACGCTATCAGACAGGACCTCAGCCTTCCTTCATACTCCAAGGTATTTTCATACTGTCTTCAGAATCAACGATATGATTCAATGAAGATAATAACAATAACAAAGTATAAAGGGGTAATTGATATATCCATGGCTTAGAACTGAAGAATAAACATACAGCTCTGGACTTCAAGAGAGATGTATCCTTCTTGAAATCGATGCACAACTAACAGATAATACACTCAAATAATGTTAAGGCCTGGCCTCCTGGTGGAGAAGGTCAATAGGTATCCATAGATAGATTCAAATGTAGTTAGTATCTTATCGATGTACTTTCTACACGTCAGTATTGGTGATTATATATCAGTCGATTCACACCCTTAACAATCACAAGACTGGCAAAGGCTGCTTTAGAGTTCACATACACTACTGCCTTATGATCCTTGGCATTTACTATTGATAGTCAAGCTCTAACTCACAGCAGTGTTTACCAAATTATCCTGGTAATGTGTTCGTAATGCAATATAATTGCTTTTGGTGATAACTCATACCGATTCAAGCTTATCAAGTACATAATACTTTAACAATCGCTGCAAACAACAGGACCCTTAATTTGACGACACTTCATTGCAGCCAAATATACATTTATCGGTGACTGCGGTGTCGTGCTATATATTGAACAGAGAGTATCCTACACCACATAGGATGTGTAATTCGTAATACTATCCGCCCAGAAACAGAATCTACAGTTTAAATCAATATTGATTAGTACATGTCCATTCTGTTGACAGCATTTCAATATATTGATTGTTGGATACAAACCTATCTCGTATATGACTCCATATCTCAAACTGCCATGGTGGTCTAACATTGATGACACATCATCCCAACAGGAATAAACTGTTGAAGTATAAGTGAATAGTCATTTGATTTCAGACAGGGAATGAGATTTCCTGCCAATAACAAATATTGATGGAGAATTGAGAACCTGCGATTGTCACTGATCCAAACATGATTCACATCTTATTTGTGCTTGGATTGACAGTGGAGATGGATTAGTTGTTATGAAGGTCGGCTACTGCAGATATGAGTTATTGCTGAAGAAATGCAGAAGATAGATGCAACATGGACATCCAACAGATAATTTGTGATTCCGAATCAAATGTATATATTTGGATCATCAGGTTATCCTGCCTGATGCCGGCAATGTATCTGTAACCCCATAGGCATAACAACATTACAACAATGATAGACCTCTAACGAATGCACCTACCAAGTGAATGAAGAAAAACCCACCACCAGAAATCCATACCGTTGATAACTGGGCCAATTAGGGTGAAATGAACAAAGGGAAGCTACAGAATCACGTTGCATAGTGTTTGAAGAGATTTGCCAACTTCACAGGCAATGTCGATCATGATCAGTATATCTGTTGGGTCAGCATTATTATTTAATCCTGGTGACATCGTTTTAATGCCACCAGCAGCTACATTCTGAGTTTCTAACTGGCCAGGCCGGACCACCATTGCATAGACCCGGCCTGGCTGGCATTAGTGGCAGCTTTCAAATGATGACCAGCCTTGCAGCTTTTCTTGGCAGACTAAGCCTAAACAGAATATTTTGTTCTCTAAGAATGTCTCCAAAGTACACACCATACATTATGTCCAACTCAATCATGGTAGCCCTGCAATTGCTCTATTCCTTCCATCAACCCAATGAAGACTGATGCAGACCTGTGCAGGCTGTTTAAATTATGTGCAGGCCGGGCAACCAGCTTGGTGACTGTTAACCGCAGGCTGGGCCAGGCTGCCGAGGGGGCAACTTAGAAACACTGCCTACACTGTCAAAATTGACCTTATACAATACACAACCTATCGAGATGCTGTATTAGGGCTGGTAATCCATAGTCTAATTGATGTGTAGCACTATGCTGTCCTATGGATATATGAGTAGACTTGATAACTATGATATGCATACAATTATGGGAACTTAATACTATACATCATACTGTATTCAATAAAACTGCCAAATGCACTTCATTAAACACTCCCAAATACACACGAAAAAGCCCTCCTGATTACAATTGTTTGTATACTCCCAGTGTGCTTGACGTATGCTCTCAATTAAGCTGTCAAGCTGCTGCAAAGTACACTCCCAGGTATGCTCCCAAAGACTCTCCCAACTAGTGTTAGCAACAGTTCTGGGATACCCGGCTTCAGCCCAAGTTGGGACCAGAACCAAGACACCGGTCCGGGTTGGGAACCGGCAAGGCACCTGACCAGCTGTGTATAGGTGGGTTTGTTACCCGGACCGGATATAGAGCTGTGGGTGTTTGGCCAGGTTAGAACCGGACCATAGTGCCAACTATATGCTTCCTAGAGCGTTCACTACAATTACGTAATTGAGTTCTGATCTTATCGAAACATGGCCAATATGTGGATTGTCCTGTTTTAGCCGCTCTTTCATCTCCTGCATTCATATTTGCTATCTGACTAATATGGATTGAGTGTTTGGGAAATAAGGGCATATTGTAAGTGAATTTCACAGGTTGTGGATCACGACTCAACAAATATTTGTTCGATCGTAAATCTGAACATGGGAGGGTCAAGAGTGACTAAAATTGCTCAATCTACATATTGCTCATGTCATGATACAATCAAAACTCAAATACTTAATTGTAGTTATAGTTGTGAAGTTGAAATGCTGGGTTTTTGTTGGTAAAACTGGGCCAATTGCAATGGTCCAGGTTTCCATATAATAAGACCTGTTGCAACGGTTCTGTTCCGGTTCCAACCATAACCTGGAACCCTTCCAGCAGTTTTTAACAGTTGCTAACACTACTTCCAACTGCACTCGATTGCACCCTCCCAGCCTGTTTAATTATCACTCACATGAATACTCCCCAGATACTCTCAAGGACATTTCCAAACACACTTTCTAGTACACTCTCAAGAGGCAAGCCAACTGGACTATGTCCATCAATATATGCCCCTGGGTGCTAGATCTGGAGAATTGCTGAGTTGCAGGTAGTGGGCACTGGGAGCCAGATGGTGGGAGGCAGGTGGTGCTGGCCAAAATCATGTTGTCAGTCAACATCATTCTCAGGATGCTATTTTTAGCACAGCCACAATGATGAGATCTTATGATTCCTCATGGTCATGCTGTTGACAATTGCCACATTATATCCTTCAGGTTAGGGAGACAATTGAATCTTAGGGAGAACAGATCTCCAACTCAGATGATTCTGCAATATAAGCTGCCCACTTCCCACCAATGTTAGGAGTATATGTGCGCATTCAGTCGAGTACTGATTGTCATGATAACCATGGTGATGATGGCCATGGTAATGATGTTAGTGTTGGTGATCATAGTACCAGAAGCACTTAGACAAGTAGGTGGGCTATGTCAATGTTAGTATTAAAGCTTTCTCAGACTGAGAGTCTTCTATTAGCCAAAGCTTCCACAGGCTCAGAGGCTTCTGTTAACCAAAGCTTCCACAGATATAGAACATTCTATTAGCCAAAGGTTCTACGAACTCAGAGTGTGCCATCGGCCAAATGCTTCCTGTTGTGGTAAAATGGCTGAGCGAGAAGACAGAGAGCCAATCATCATCAGTCTTCGACTCATCCGATGGGAGTCCGATAGGAATGAGTGAGTACATATCGTTTTTGCTTGCCGAGTATAGGGAGAGGGTGAGCAAATATGATATTACCAGACTGAGAGGATCCAAGCATTGGCTTGGCTCCACAAAATGTCTGAAAGAGTGAGTGTGATCAAAAAATGGAAACAATAGAGATTGTGATTAATTGTATAATTAGATGATGTGAGATCTGTCTACCCCATGGTCACCAAAATATATACTCCCTGTCGCTCCTTCCATCTCCGTTACCCCTCTCGCACAGTCCATCTCCGTCATCCCTGTATCGCCCTATACCTGCTGTCACTCAGTCCTCTGCCAAACTGAGTCATAGTGAAGGTGAGAGATGGATTTTCCTGTCACACCAAGGAAACCTCTAATCCTCTCAATTATACTCTTGAATGACCATTCTAGAGATATTGTGAGTTGCAGCCACAAGGCACTGGAGGCATCCGGCTGGTTGTCAGTGGTGGCTTGCTGAACTCATGCCCTCAGTCAATACCATATTCTGAACTTTTTCTTTAGCATGGCTAGTAAGACAAAATCTCACAATGCATCACAGCAATGCTGTTGACAATTGCAGGGTTCAATTCTCCATCAAAGGTAGAAAATTGGAGCTTGGGGAGGGTTGATCTCTGATACAGATTTAAAATGAGAATCCACTCCACCCTTCCCATCGACAGTAGACTTATGTGAACTCATTTGTTGTGCGGCTGATGGTAATGATGGCGATGATGGTGGCAATAGTGGTGAGGATGATAGTGATGGTTATGGTGTTGATAATGGTGATTACACCACTTGAAGCAGTTAATCAAGTAGGTTATCTACATCAATGTCAGCATGGCAGCTTCCACAGACTTCGAGCCTTCTCTTAGCCAAAGTTTCCACAGATTTAAAGCCTTCTATTTGCCAAGCTTCCAGACTCAGAGTTTCCCATAAGATAAAAGCTTCCTGTGGAAAACTCTACTCCTCCTGATGAAAGGCTCTCTAAAGAAGGCTTTCAAGCTGGCTTTCAACAAGGTTTTCAGGCAGGCTTTCAAGCAGGCTCTCAAGCTGCCTTTCAAGCAGAATGTCAGCAATAGTGTACACCACCTATAATGCAGCAATGACTGCAGGCAGTGAAGATGGGGTTGGTCCATCTCCAGCTGCCAGCGATATATATTCCCAGAGGCCCACACACACATCTCTATCAATGAACTATCGATGACTACAGGCTGCACTTCACACTGGTGTCCACTGGAAGCTTGGTATTAGCTGCACATGTGTATGTAGCGCAGTCTACAGTCCATTTGCACTTTGCCAATGCAGTTCATATAGTTCATTCGCCTGTGTCCGCCAGCTGGAGAAAGCATAAGCTACTATAAAATGATGTAGTGCTTCTGTAATGGGTGGAATCGGATATAGGTAATATTAGTAACTAAAATGTGATTTCGAAAACAAAACGAACAACTCGAAGTTCATATCGAGAAGAGTCAAAACAAGACCAAGATCAAAGCTGTTTCAAAGTCGTACCTTGCTTTGCTATACAACAGAATGACTAAAGAGAGAAGAGAAAGGAAATCCTCCAATGCCAACACAGCCTCGTTATATAGAATCCATCTGCCACCTCCAAGTGATTCCTCATGCCCCAATATACCATCTGAATATCATACCATGATCTTTTACACCACCAACCCAATTCTTATCAACACAACCATGCCACATCATCCAACATCACAACACCTCCGCTTCCTTCCATATCCTAACAAGTTATACCGCCACCATCTCGCTGCATTCATACACCATCTCCACACCTTTTCAAGTCTCCGCCTTTCAGTAAAACAATTCCTACCACACCCTTCTATCGTTCCGAAGCCTCATTCCAGCTCCATGACTGTATCCCCCATCTAGGCTCGAGGTCCTCCAAGAGTATTCTCCAATGGCCTGGGTTTATCTGGATACTGCTGATGGAATTCTCCACCTGCCTGGAGCCCACCAACAATCTTCACCAGTTCCCAAGTGAGGGAATCTTAACCCATCTATCAGTTGAGATACATTAACTGATTCCAATACACTCAGCCGTCTTCCACTCTTGAAACTTGATATTCCTCCTCACCATCAACTTCTACAGAAGAGGGGGGAACCACTTGCTGTCCAACCAGCAGATCCCCCGCTACCAGATCCAATACTGAACTGGGTTGAACAAAATGAATCCGTATTGACACAGATAACCCAAACTCATGAGTATATGCTCAAACTCTCTGAATTACCATAAAAGGACCCAATCATTTCCAATCCAAGTATGCAGTGGGTCTAGTCGTTCGAATATTCAGAGTGTACAACCAAACTGTATATTCTACTTATATATTCGGGACACCTACTTGGCCTCGATTCGCAGCTCCCTCCACTCATGCCTGACTCCGTCTCACCTCAACGCGCAGATGTTCATGAATCGGTTGCATCGTAGCCTGAACTTGATCTGCATCCTGGGGTTGCTGATCACCCTCCTGTATCGGATTTCTTGACAACGTCATCTGGGGATTCGAATCTATAACTGCATGCAACTGAGTGCACTTGGTCTACTCTGACATCTGATTATTCGCAGCAAACTCAGCCAATCGTAACCACTGTACACCTTTATCCTGTTCATGATTTACAATCACCCAAAGATTCTGTTCCATGCTGGCATTCATTTGTTCCATTTGGCCATTAGTCTGATGGTGAAATCCCGTAGACATTCGTCGATCAATACCCAACCGGCTGCATTCCAGGCCCCAAAAGGTTCAAACAAATCGAGGTCCTCAATCCAAAACAATCTTTGCTGGGAAGCCATGAAGGCATACGACCTCTCGTAACAACAACTTAGCCAATTCTACGGCATCTATGGTCGTATGACAAGGAATGAAATGTCACACTGTCGAGAGTGGGTCTACCACCACCCAAATCGCATCACACCCATCGCACTCCGGTAGCCCAAGTACAAAGTCCATCGAAACATCCTCCCACAGTTTTTCTGCTACTCGCAGACATTGAAGAACTCGAAAAGTTGCATGTTGGAGGAGTCCTAGACCATTGACAGCTATGGCAGTTTCGTACATACTGATCTATTTGCCTCCACATATCCGTTCATTAGTACTGTCCATCAAGAAGGTCAAACGATTTCACCCTGCCAGCATGTTCCGCATGTGCAGTCTTATGAGGATCTTGTATTAATCGCAACTGCACAGGATCATACTCTCGAACGTAATCTTTCCCTCAGGACTGAACCCTTCCATCTTCCTCCGTAGATTCCACAACAGTAATTTCCTTAAGGCTGCCCTTCATTGGTATACCTTCCAGGATATTTCCTGGTAATGGGTCAGCCATATATGCTTGATCGAAGAGACTAGATATAGTTAGTGTTAGCAACGGCTCCGGGTAACATGCTAGCGGTCCAGGTTTTGACTAGCGGTTCGGTTCAGTTCGGTTCCAGACCCGGCCAAAAACCCAAAAGGCCTTCTCTTGGCGGGGTTGTTACCCGGACCGGTCATAAACGCGCTGTTTTTTGGCCGGGTTGTACCTGGATCGCAGTTCCATCTTACGGTTCCAGCAACTTTGGCTCCAATTAAGTATTTGAGTTGTAATCGTATCATGATATGATCAGTACATAGATTGTGCAGTTTTAGCCGCTCTTTCACCAACCGCTGTCAGATTTGCGATCGGACCAATATTCCTATAATCACCGTGAAATAACACAATATTTTACGCGAAATTGACGGGTTTTCGATAGCGACTCAACCAATATTGGTCCGATCGCAAATCTGACAACGGGAGGTGTAAGAGCGGCTAAAACTGCACAATCTACATACTTATTATGTCATGATACGATCAGAACTCGAATACTTAATCGGAGCCAAAATTGTGTATTTGAAATGCCGAGTTTTTGGTGGTAAAACCGGCCCATTTCCAATGGTCTGGGTTTTTCGTGTCGTAAGACCCATTGCCACAGTCCGGTTTCCGGTGGAACCGTACTCAGAACTGACTCGGGATTTTGGACGCGTTGCTAACACTAGATATAGTGAGACATCCCTGTACAGGCGGGCTGTTCCCCACTAAACACAAATATTCTGGTAAATTCTGCGGCCTTAGACCCACCTGTTCCATATTGTGCAATCTTTTATCCCCCCCCTCAAGAAGGTCTCCAGGCCTTCTAGTTAACACATCCACTCTCCGATTAGATTTCCCCAGTCTAGATACAATTAGACTATTGAACCGTGTTAAAAATTCGGACCAACACATCTGGCTTCGGTCCAAAAGCTTGTTTGTCATGAAGTATTCAAGATTCTCATTGTCAGTTGTTAATTGTCAGGGGTATCCAGCGCCTCCACACTCCGGCCTCCATTCTTCAAGTGCTTTGATAATAGCTATCAACTCTTCATTGTATGTATCATGATTGCATTCAGCCGGTGTATGTTTCTTTGAGTAATATGCGACAGCATGTAACACTCTGTCATCATCACATTGTAACAATACTCCTGCGGAAACATAATCAGAGGTATACATCTCGATGATAACCTCCCTCCCATGGTAAAATTGTCACAGAGCTGGTGCCGAAGTAAACACGGTTATGATAGTCTCAAAAGCCAACTGTTGCTTGGACTTCAAAACCCAAGGTTCATCCTTTGTTGTTGACCATGTTAATGGTTCTACTTTCTCAGAATACTTAGAAATGATCTGTCGCTAATAATTACACAATCCAAGAAATTGTTATACTTCAAAAGCATTATTTAACCGTCCATTCTGGGTGTTCTTCTGCTGGCTCCAATTTCGTACAACATCATTTTAATGTTCTTCCATGTACATTCTCTGTGTCGCTATAATCAGCCCCAGATATCTCACTTTTTCCTTATGAAACTCGGATTTCTCTGGCTACAAATATAACCCTGCTTCGAGCAATCGCTGGATAATCCATTTGACATGGCCAATGTATTCTTCCTCAGAATCACTGTATATCAGTACATCATCCAGGTAGGCTGATACAAAATCATCCAAAGCCTCTCTTATGGGATTATTAATATAGCCCTGAAAATCTGCAGGTGCATTCATTGTTCCAAACTGCATTACCATAGGTTCAAACAATCCATATCTCGTCCGGAAGACTAACTTGTGCTCATCCCCTTCCTCAACTTGGAGCAAATTATAAGCTCCTGGTACATCCAGCTTTGTATATATTCACACTTTCCCAAAAAGTTTCAACGTTTCTTTTATTAATGGAAGGGAGTACTGATTATAAGGCGTTTTACTGTTGATGTCCCAATAATCAATACAAAATCGTGATCCTCCATCCGGTTTCTTTCCAAACAAAGCTTGTTCCGCAAATGGTGATGATGACTGACGACTAAACGCTTTCGACATATTCTCCTCCAGCCATTCCTTCAAAACTACCAGTTCTGCCCTTGACATTGAATATCATGGTCCCCAAGTTGGTATTTCCCCATTTTTCAGCTGTACATCATGATCAATACCAGGTCAATGTGGGGGTAACCAATCTACTAGCACCTAACTGAACAAAGGGAGAAGCTCGTGGTATTGTTCGGGGACAAGTTCTTCCAGATGTCATTCCTTCAAATCTTTAGCTTCAATAGGTTCATTCATATCATATAATGACGCTTTAAACACAGTCAGTCTTCCCTTCCTAATGGTACAGCAGAACGAACTTCCACAGAGCATCACAACATTCTCTCGAAATGGCTGTTGTGGTCGAATCTGTGGTTCAAAGACATCCTTTCTTGGGTAAACTGGTTCTGAGGGGTCGTCTGTTATTCCCTGAACCATGACTCGTATATTATGAGAATGTGTAGTGCAATATTGATATCCAACATTAACGGTATTGGACACAAAATGTACTGCCACATCATATAGACATAACCAGCGAATTCCGAGAACAATTAGATAATGTCTGAACTTTGTAACAAACATTGAGAGCTGTTCCCGACAATCTTGTATCTTCATGCCGACCTTGGCAATATGCGTAATTTCTCCAGACTGAATGGGTCTTCCATCTATAACCTCAACTTGTTTTTGCTCCATCAACTGTTCAAAGGCCCGTATTTGATGATGGCAGGCAAAATCTCGATCCATAAATGTAATGCCCGTAGCTCCGCAGTTGATCAACACATGTGTTGGTACCTCTTGATCATTTAAGCTCAATGTGCAGGTTATAACTAAATGTTTTCCCTCCAGTGATCCTTCTAATACCTCCACCTTGCTAACTGAAAGACACACAATTCCAAAACATTTTAAACCATTTAAAACAAAACCTTTTCTTTCAACCAAAGTGCCATGCTGGTTGGGTTGACCTAATCTTTTCCCGATTCCTTGGAACCTTCCTAGGTTCCTACTTCCTTAACTACTACTCCAGCCACCTTAAACCTCTGAGTCTTTTTCCACACCACATAATCTGTCACCCTGTGGTTAAACCCACCTCAGTATAAACACCTCCCATCCATAAACTTCTTTGCCCTCTCTTCCACTGATATCCTCCTCCTCCCTGCAGTCCAATCCATAGACACTGGTCCAGTATACCCAGCATCGGTTCCAGCAGGAGCTGTCTCAGGACTCTTCGGGGGAGCAGGCGGCGTAGAGAAGGAGGCGAACCCTCTCCCTCCTCAATGTTTTGCAGCCTTCTGTGCTTGTCTTTGTGGGATATGATTATCCCACTTCTGGCAGACCACTACAACTGCATGAAGTTCTTCCTGCATATTACTATATGTGAAGAAATCTTGAATTTCTTCAGACAGCCCCATTCAAATGGCATTCCTTGAGGCCAAAGGGATCCAATCGAGATCGGCTGCAATAACTTGAAACTCAGCATATTACTGAGAGGGCTCACAGTTCTATTATTTAATTTCCCACATATTTCGTTCTGAGGTGGCTATTCGGTCGGAGTCCCCAACAGCTTCTTCCAGGAGTTGTATAAAATGTGGTAGGCCTTCCAACCCTATTGTTTCGTCCTCCTAGATGTGTCGCATAATGTGGCCCAAGGCTATTCTCTTGAGATAGTTGAATGCATACCGCATCTTTGACTGTTCGTTGGAAAAGCCGGCGGACTTGTGTCATGTGACCATCTGGAGTTGAGGAATCCAACCTCTCACCTAAGTGTGATCCGACCCTGCAAAGTCTGGGGAGTTAGGAAATTTCTGGCCTCTGTCCTCCAGAGCCTGATGAGCAGCCGGAGCCAACCTGGCTGCTACTGTCAAGGCATTCCCTCACTGCGTCCTCAAACTGCAGGTCTCCATGACAGGCTCTGGTGCGTCTCGGGTCATTTCCGCCAGCGCCTGTCGAAGGTCCACCTCCATCGCTGGTGCTGTGGGTCCCCTTCGCATTTTGTCCCATTTATCCAGCATGGTCCGTATCTGGGTCTCCTTCTCAGTGTGATTGCACTTCGGGGGGAGGAATTGTTTGGACTTCAGGTCCGTAATCTCCTTCTGTAACTTGATGATCGGTGGTTGGTTGTTGCATATCCTCTGCACGAGATCCGCTGGTTCTGCGTACTGCATGACTCGGAATAACACTTCTTAGTCCTGTGCCAGCTGTTACTGCATCTCCTCGAACCCTATCCCTGCGACAGTTGCATTCAGGATGTCTCCGATGAGTGCCTGGTCGTCAGTTGTGACCAGTGCCACCCTGTAGCACTAATTTGATCCTGACTTCACAATGAATTCAGTACAACTACCAGTGCCAAATATATGCGCCAATTTCTGAGAGAATCAGAGTTGGTAGTGCTACAACAATCAGCGGAATCCCAAAAGACTTAGCTGTTGTTGATACATCTGCTGTGTGTCCGACTGTCGAGTGGGTGCCTGTGTAATTATGTCCATTACAATAGCAAGATTTCTCGGGGTCACAGGGGAACCAAGAATGTGCTTCCTGATACTTAGTCCAATGTGGTCCAAACACTGGATCATTAATATCAAGTCCGCCGCCCTCTCTTGTTGCATCTGTCCAGTACAAATTGCAGGGGGAGGAAACAGTTGATTGTTCCCAAAAATAAGCTTCCGAAGGTGGTTCTTTGAAGGTAGCTGCAAGTATAACTTCAATACTTTCAAAAGCGTTCAAACGTTCAGCTTCAAAAACATCACAAGGGATTCCAGCAAGATCAAACTAATTCATTCAGGAAGTACAATTACTGTTGTACTTGTGCATTCAAAGCTGGTGATCAATGTGGATACTGACGTATATCAAATCCTGTAAGTCGGAATAATTCATTGACCCAATCGTCACAACCGTGTATCCAACAACGTTTTGTTGCAAGGTAAATCCAACATTCACAGAGCAATATTCAGAACAATACTTACACCCAGTCGAGGGATAGAGGCACATTCAATATCAGCAGCGTTATGGTAAGACTCATTCTAGTATAATGGGAACATCAGCAAAAAATATTTCCGTCCGGGAGGAATGGCTCCGTCAGAGTGGATGCGCTCCGTCAGAGCCCTCAGAGACACCCCGGTGGAGGAGTACTCCACCCCCGGCGGCAATTCAACCCATCGAGTCCCATATCGCCCTCTGATCGCTGTTTCACCGTTTCTTCTCGTTCTGTCGGTCTCCTATTTTAAACGATCACTCTGGCGTTGCGGCCAACTTTGACCATACGTCGGATTTGGTTCATTGTGTATGCGCTTGCATCGGGATTGCAATGCGATGGGTGACGCTGCGAAAATCTCTCCTTGCGTTCCTTCTAACTGCACGCAAAATGCAATTCTCATCTTTACTAATTATACGGAATTGCAAGGCGATGGGTGACACTACGAAAATCTCTCCTCGGGTTCCTTCTACCTGCACGCAAAATGAAATTCTCTCTTTACTAATCATCCGGGATTGCAAGGCGATGGGTGACGCTGCAAAAATCTCTCCTCGCGTTTCTTCTACCTGCGCGCAAAATGCAATTCTATCTTTACTCATTATAAACATCATTCCAAGTCGCCAGATATATGTGGCTATTGACAATCCATCGTTCATTCCGTCTGTCTCCTGTCTTACTACTAGTAGCTATGTCTGGAATGATGTGCGCGCAGCCGACAGTATTTCCCATGCTGAAAACTTGCAAACCAACGGCTACCGGTCCTTTTCTCACTTGTACAAATTTCGAGACCGGATCCAAGTTACCTGGGTTTTTAGGTATTGTGGTGAGCGCCAGGGCTAACCAGTACTCAACGAAAGCTCCATCCTCGTTTAGGAGTTTGATTTTGAATAGTCATTGCAGTTGCCACAGGAGACGCCCATTCAGCGCGCCATAATACCTTCCTGGGCGTAGCTTTACCCATACCCAGTCGTTCCGTCGATCCTATCCGCGCCAGCTCTGGCTTCCTGTGCATCGAGACATCTGAGATATGTGTTCACCATCTAAACCCTCAACTTGAACCTTGTGACCATGGTAAATACAGAGCTCCATTGCGTGCAGTTGATCATCCAATATATACGTCATGTTACGACACTTATGCTTGATAAACTCCCGCGTGCCGCTGTATATTGCCACACGGTGCGTTGCGTCTTGTGTATTGTCGAGTAATGCTCTGACGTCTTTGATCATAGCGTCAGGATGCTTTCCATCACGGTGGTTTTGGGGCATCATGAATTCGGGCTTCGCATATGACTGGGAACCCAGGGGGGCAGCCGAATCAGGACCAGAAGGGAGGACTTTGCAGGCAGCAGCACTGTTCTCCCGACGCTGAGCGAGGGCTTGGAGATTGAGCTCTCTGATTTCGAAGCAGAGAATGCGACCCTGAAAGGTGATTCCTTGCGGCAGGTAGTTGAGATTGTGATTGGAGGCGTTCCAACCGTCCTTGAGGTTCGTTTTATGTGCTTGTTCATGTCTCTCGGCAGAATAATGTTGCAAGGCTCTGTATTGACGAATCTGTTCGACCCAATGAGACATCAAGTGGATCTTCGGGAAGTTGAAGTCAGAATCCAACTCCTTGGAAACATCTATCTCGTGGCTGATGTAATACTGCCAGGCATTCATTTCGCGCCGCTTCTTGGACGGCGTCCAAGTTTCAGCATTTGTTTCATTGTCTACCTTTCGCTTCTTCACGAGTTCTGTTCTCAGGGCATTGGCTTTGGCCTTCACCTTTTTGCCGGCTCGCCTGAGTAAGAAAACATCTTTCAAGGTGTGAAAACGATGCAAGGCGTCCTCCATGTAGCTCAAAGTTGCATCATCGTAAGATGTATATCGAGCATACATATAGAATTCTAACAATGCCCTTGCGCACTCAATTGCGCGATTGAATATGGGACGCTGAGCGGGGCTTCCTCCTCGTAGAGACTGGGTTACAACTCCAAACAGGTACCGGCTCATTTCTTTCATCTCCTTCCCATTCCATTGAGAAACTTCCTCATATGACTTATTTTTTGGTGTGAGGTCGTGTTAAGCAGGCACGGATAACCATATTTTATTGTACTCGTCGAGCTGTTCGTGCGTCTTCATGAAGTGGAAAATCCACTTCTGGAGGTGGTCAGGCATGTCAATCTGCATTGTATCGAGGAGGTCGGGCTTCGGGAGGTCTCTCATGATAAAGGGAATATGTCGAAACACGTTGAATCCTCGGTGGACATGGCGCGACGAGAGTTCGGCATCGGCTGCCTTGGTGTTGGCATCGCTGAGTGTTCGATATAGGTTGTGATCCCGCCGGGGGTGTTGCTTGTCAGAAGGGACATAATCTCCAAGTTGGTTCTTTGGACACTCGCACCAAAAACAGACATGCCGCTCGAGATGATGTAGGCCACTATACTCAGGGCAATCTGCAAGCCATGCTGCTAAAACCGGTTTGCAACACCTGAAGTTGCCATCTGCACAGAGAACGTTGTAATACCCACTCTCAGCGTTGGGATTTTGTTTAAAGGTGAGAAGCTGGTGTACCCGCCAGAGTACTTCATTCAGCACCTCTCAGTTTGTTCGCTGCTGCTCATCCAGCTGCTTCTGAGGAATATTGCGGTTCTTGATCGGAATCGGCAGGAGAGCAACCATTACGACGGTGTGTGCTGAGGGCATCTGGCAGATCTTCGAAGATAGATTGGCAATTGTAATATATACAGGCCACTCTTTCTTGTTGCCAGCAAAATTCGAGTGATGTGTTCCATCGGACATGAAGATCAAGGGAACCAGTGTATCCCCCAGTCTGAGCATTGCCTTAACCTCGATTTGCACGTTATTACCCTCGAGTATCGCTGCTTACCTGTGTCTCCCACCACCAGTCCGCAGTGTGTATTTCAGTATAGAGGAGTTTCGGTGGTGTATCGCTGTTAAATCAACGCTGAGGGGCGTAAATGAGATGCTCGGCGTAGGCTGGCTGCCGCATCAACCATCTCATGCTTTTGATGATGTCTTGACTCCAGTATTTATTAGGCCGTTGGTGACTGTCATTCCATCTCATATCCTCGAGAGAGTGTAGCTCCCACTCCCCTAGAGCCTGATCATCTGGCATGCTAGCCACGAGCTTCTGGACGCCATCCCCGTTTTTGAAGCTTGGGAAACGCAGAGTGGTGTTTTCTTCCTTCAGCATGTTGTCATAGTACGTCTTCATACCCTTCTTCTTGATCCCACACTGGATATATTTGTACTCTTCACACGTCGCACACAGGTAGTAGGGATTGTTCTGTAGGTTCGTCTCAAGGCAACCCTGAGCGTCGCGTTCCCATGACTCAGCAATGTAATCGCTCAGCGGAGCGCTGACGCCGGGGTATGTTTCCATCCGTGGCAGAGCAGGTGGCGGTGATTGAGACTCTGAGTCGGCGATGTTTTCAACATGTTCGAGGTAGGGAAATGAGTCCAAGTCTTCGACTGAATCTTTGTTAGCGTTGAATTCACGACGCTGAGCGGTTTCACCGCATCGGGGCACGCTGCAAATAGTCAGATTCTTTGCAACTTGAAGGTGTTCAGGATGGTGTAATTTGATATGTTTAAGTCGCCAGCTGTCTGAGGTCAACTTCTTTCGGCATGAAAATTTGGGGCAACAGAATGGGGTCTTCTCTGGCATTGTCGACGACACGGGAGGAGTGGATTATTCATTGTAGAAAGGGACGAAAGTTGGAGCTGGGCCTGAGCAGTCTGGTGTGGGTATAAGCTCACATTACTTGATAGATTTATTGAGCCTCAACACCATCACGCCAGGAGTTGCAAAAACACTGCATGCCTGATGTCCCATAATACTATGAATAAATAAAAAATAAACCCTGAGCAATCCAAAAACCTCGCGACGCATGTAATAATCAATGCCTGAGATAAATAGATTAGAACAAAGGAAACGAACAAGCCCACAACCCTAACCCAAACGAACAAAACACCTCAACGCGTGCCTTAATCAGTGCCTGAGATGAATGGATTACAGCAAAGGAAACTCACAAGACAAGAACCCGACTATAACCCAAACGCAACGCGAGGACTGGTTCACTCCTCGCCTACGGAGCCATCCGGGCGCGCATCGGGAAGAGGGACATCTGGGAGAGGGACGTCTGGGAGAGGGACATCGGGGAGAGGGACATCGGGGAGAGGGACATCGGGGAGAGGGACATCGGGGAGAGGGATATCGGGGAGAGGGACGTCCGGGAGAGGGACATCCGGGAGATGGACATCCGGGAGAGAGACATCGGGGAGACTGTCGCCACCTGCCGATTTGCAGTGTAGCTGCTGGTCCACATCGACATCCGAGGTGTTTCTGGCTGCCTCAGCTTCTCGCAGAGTTGGCGCCCCTGGGCAAGGTTTTTGCGGCGTCACAAGACCCAAAAACTCCAGCCCTCTGAGGGTATGAGTCTCCGGAATTCATGGTCGTGGGGAAGGCTCCGGGGTTTGTGGCCGTGGGGCTGGCACCGGAGGTTGTAGCCGTGGGTTATGCCCGCGCATCTCCTGGCCTTGCTCAGGTAGCACGGTTTGCTCATTGTCTACCATGGTATCAGCATCGTCAGCCGATGTATTTACCATCTCTCCCTGGCCAATCGTCCGAGGTTCTTTGCCATCATCCTCATCCTTATCCTCCTCCTCATCCTCATTCTCCTCCTCCACCACCTCCTCATCTTCCTTCTCTTCATCTTCCTCTTCTTCAGCTTCCTCCTCATCATTGTCACCATCCCGTTCCATATCCAGATCGCCGTCTAAATCAACGCCGTCTGGTGCGTCCACATCATCCTCCATGGGCATATGCACATGAGGGTCACGTTCTGAGTCATATTCGCCATCCGACTTCTGAGTAGAGTTGGTTTCATCATTTGAGGAAATTGACACAGCGGGCGATGCTTCCGGCTATAAATATACCCACTCTAGTTAGCCCTCCGTGTCCGAGTCTGCCTCATACCTTTTCTTCTGCAACTGCAAAGCAACGGCACGAGAGATATCATCTCCCACTGGGGTTTGTTTAACAATATCTTTCCCTTTACCGTTTCCCTTCCCCTTCCCCTTCCCTTTCCCCTTCCCGTTCTTTGTTCCCTTCCCTTCTCCGGTCCCTTTCTCACCGCCCTGCGTGTCCTCCTCACCGTCGCCATTGTCATTGTCATTGGCATCGCCAGGACGGCTCCGGAATCGGCCCAGTTCTCATCATCATCATCCTCGTCAATTATCTCATCGCAATTCAGTGGTCTAATGGCCAGGAAGTCGCCTGGCTTGTACTGCCGGCAGCTTGGTGGCTCAATCTTTGCCCTGAGATCATCGCTACAGTACCAAGAGAATCGCTCGCCGGTGAGTTGAACCTTCCCCGAGCTGGTTGTCTGCGGATTAGAGCGATCGACTTGATCCCCGAAGGCATGGGGGTTGTCCCACCTCCAATTGTTCATTTGGTCGCGGGTTTTGTCAAACATTTGCCCCATATATGAGCGGAAGGCAGCCCACCAGTCCCAAAAAGGCGAACTCCTGCTCCTGCGGTGCGGCCACATCAGCTGGAATTTTGAAAAGTGGCGAGTCGGGACTGGATCAAGATAGATCATATCATAAAAGAGGTCCCATGCCCTCTCGTTCTTAACGCCGCAAACATTGTATATCCGTATGAGTCCACAGATGTGTTCTGAGATGAATCCCTTTATATGGTCCCGCTCTAATGACAAGCGTCGATTTATAACCGATGTCGGCATCTTTGCCCTAGCCTTCCCCTTTCCTTTGCTACTGCCCTTTGGTGCCATCGCTGTGAGTTGACAATGAATCTACATCCGAAATGTTAACATTATGATACAGTTGCATGTAGCGGAAGGAAGCCCAGAGGGAAAGTACAAAGTTGTGTAGGTTATTGGGTGTGTTTTGGAACTAGAGGCGTTGTTTTGTGCAAGTCATGTGAGGTCGAGATCAGGATTCTGTCAGTGTGTATAGTACGGGAGGAAACAAGAATGGAGGTGTAGGCGTAAAGAAGTGATATATGAACCTGAGTTCCGGCAATTTCATAGTTCAACTTGTGAGTTTTGTTGGTTAACGAACACAAAACAGCCCAGTATTCATCGTGCAGAACCACCACGCACCTCATGATCGACAACCCTCGAGACGAGATTGAGTACTCTCGCACAGGACAGTTTACAACAGCGGGCGTTGTGTTTCCATCACATATCATTTTTGCCGCTCAGACCTCGTGCATCTCGGAGGAAACTGAGTAGTTCTCAGTTTGTCCCAACTGTGCAACCATCCAACATGGCTACCAACGCCTAGCAGTGGAAAAAGCACACGCAAGTGATGTCATAGAATAAACAATACATCATTGTTCGCTTTGCGATGCGTTTAGCTCTGCCAAAGGGGGATCTCCACTGGGAAGCTGAAGATATACACAATCGATGGTTCGAAGTATTGTCCCAAGAACGAGTGCAATATGATGATAATCGCGCCAAGATGGCATAAACACCCTTCAAGCGGTGCAAATAGACCTGCAGACGTTGCTGTAACACTGAATATCAATACTCAGTTTAATCTGAGTTTAATCTGATGGCAGTTAACCCCATAATTGAATGCTTTTGAAGGGATCTCATCCCCAAGTATTGTCAAGGTTTAGAGTCTAGCACGGTTTACACTGCGCCTCCCTTGTTTGTCGAATCCATCCATGGTCGCTCAAATAGGAGTCTACCTCGCCTGCTGTTGAATATGCATCCAGAGGATATCATTTCTACATTCTCAAAGTCGAACATCTATATCGGAATATGCCTTCCCAAATCCCTCACCCTGACACGACTCCGGTCGTAAGAAATGTTCGAAATCTTGTTAATCGTCAGAATCAACAAAAGCGTGGGTCTTCGGGGAATTCTCAACTTCCACCTGCTAAGCGACGCGTTTCTGTACCGGCTGCCAAGAGGAATTCCTCTCAAGGAGGGAGTTTCGTACCCTCTACAATCCGAGGTCAGAACTCCACCCCCCCATCTTCGCTGAACGATTCGCGCGTTGCAGATAACACTCAACGCGTGACTTCCACCCCATCCGCTACACAGCGACGGTCAATAATTACACCAACCTCCACGCCCGGTACAAGCAGTCGTAACACACCAGCTCCCAGCAGAACCATACAGACAGACTCAACGCGTCACGTTGTATCCACCCCAGCATCCGGCATTGCTAGCACTTCCACTCCTCTCAGCTCTCTTGATAACCTGCCTACCCCCATCCCGAATCCAGAAGCCCGCGCGATCATTACAAATCCACTGCGAATGCGCTCTACTGAATAGAATGAGAGGCAGAGGCAGTGGCAATTGAAACCGCAGGCTGTGTCTACACCTCGATAAATGGTCTCCCGCAGTCGCAGCATCCCTCGATTTAGTCACTCAGACATGACGCGTCTTGTATTTGCAACGGGCAGACTCTTGGACCTCTACATGTGGAACAGAGGGCCGGTTGTGAGTGCAAGCGACTTGGAGATGGTAAGTTATGCAATGCGATGCGTTGCGAAAGCATTAGCTGAAGCCCCACACTGGCAGATAATAGAGACATACTGGAACACCTCGATGCAGCAAAACAACATTTGGTCCATAGCATTCGAGGCACACACAAATGAGATCTTGAAAGAGGTATGCTGAATCAATGGCCCACGGTGGATATTACATGCTCAAACCGGTACCAGGTTCGCGCACCAGTCGATAAGGTTAAATCCCATTTCATTCAATCAGTAAGAGGCAACATTGCAGAGCTTTATGATCTCCACCGCTTTGAATCCACCCCAGCGCGTTTGGAATTCATTGATTCCCTTCAGGGAGACAATAAGAATTTTTTTCCTGTAGCAGAGCGTGTGCAAGGTGGTGTATGCGGTCCAAATCCAATGCAGAGAGAGTCGAAAGATTGTCACGAATGGCTAGCGTCCACTTTACTTCTTGGCGAAGGCAATCCCGCGGGTTATCTAAATCAAATTTTATCATCGGGCGAATAACCACGGTAAGGATGCTGGTGGATGTTATAATTCCATGATTAACGACAAGGACGGTCATATACCCTCGCCACTGATCATGTTTACATGCACCGCATTGCGCCATACTCTCCTGGAGTGGCAAAAGAACAAAGGTGTTCATCCGAAAGCTTGCATGTCAAAGCTGAAAGCTGTCAGACCTGATCGCTCAAACTACTTCAACCACAAGAATGACGGTTGTAAGATCGCATCCTGCTGCGTTGTAACGGGTCGCAAGTTGTTAACCTCACCTGGCGTTGCAGACACGTATACGTTCTTGATGAATACCTGGAACACACTACTGGAGAGCAATCAACAGAGGGTGTATAACAACACTCTTGCTACAGTCAAGCGTCAGATCCAACAGACGGAGAACCCAACCCCTGCCGTGGTGATCAGCGTGGAAGCAGCGCGTGTTGACAAGGCTATTCTTCTTGACTATTTGTCCTCCGAAGTGGCGCTTGAGGAGCCTGAGATCGGAAGCACTGACCCAAACATCCCGATAGACAACAATTGCACGGATGACGAACTTCATTTCGGGTTGCCAGGGGGCAGCGGGGATTACGAAGATGAAGGTGATGAAATCAACGATCGTGATGCCATCCCCACCGTCAGCCGGCGACGACGGCCCGCGACGGAACTCGAGAGGTTTGACCTGGGACCCAGAGATGTCGGTAGGTATGAGGGCGAGGATGGCGACGATGCGGATGCAGATGCAGATGCAGATGCAGATGCGAATGCGGATGCGGATGGGGATGCAGATGCAGATGCAGATGCGGATGAGGAGGAAGAAGAATCCCAAGTCGATGATGGATCAACGCAGAATGTGGAGGACTGACCTGGGACCCAGTGATGTCAACAGGTATGAGGGCAAGGATGGCGAGAATGCGGATGCGGATGCGGATCAGGAGGAAGAAGCATCGCAAGTCGATGATGGATCGACGCAGAATGTGGAGGACTGACCTGGGACCCGGTGATGTCGACGGGTATGAGAGTGGGGATACCGATGATGCGGATGCGGATGTGGAGGAAGAAGCATTGCAAGCCGATGATGGATCAACGCAGAATGTGGAGGACTGAGGGAATAGTACTAGACAGTGAAATTTTTGGACTGTATATTTCAGACCTGTAAAATACGATAATGTAGAAGCAAATGCAATGGCAAGCGAAGTATCCGAAGCGAAGACTGTATTGCAATATGTGACAAAATCTCAAAGCTAAACATATATCGGACAAGTGCGGCATCCGATATATAGCAATAGCTGAGAGGTAAAATGTGGCTATTGGCCGAAGACAGGCATAAACATCACCAGGCGTTGTGTGAACAGCTACAGCATAACTGCAGCCCCTGCGAAGAGTGTAACACACGTGTCGTTCTGATGGTGCGTATACCGGGCCCATAGTAATGGAGGTGATTATGCAACGCAACCAGTCGCCTGGGCGACGGGAAACGTGTAATTCCCCATCAGAGGGTACGAGGTTCTGTCAAAGCCGTCAGAGCCATCTGGAACACCCAGGTGTTTCAGACGGAAACTAGGGTTGTTGCTGATGCAGAATCGATTGTAGGTGATATTGGTAACGAACATGTGATTTCAGAAACAAGACAGAGAAGTCGAAGTTCGTATCTAGAAGAGTCAAAACAAGAGAAAGATCAAAGCTGTTTTAAAGTGATAACTTGCTTTGCTATACAACAGAATGAGTAAAGAGAGAAGAGAAAGGAAATCCTCCATCGCCAATACACTCTCCTTGTATACAATTCATCTGCCACCTCCGAATTATTCCTCATGCTTCAATATACCATCTGAATATCATACCACGATCTTACACACCACCAACCCAACTCTGATCCACACAATCATGCCATATCATCCAACATCACAACACCTCTGCTTCGTTTCTTATTATAACAAATTATACCACCATCATTTCGCCACAATCTCACGCCATCTCCACATCTCTTCACGTCTCCGCCTTTCTGTAACACAATTCCTACCACACCCTTCTATCATTCCGAAGTATCTTTCCAGCATCGTAACAGCTTCCCAGGATGAGCATACATCCAGATAGCCACGGTCAGTCGATTGCAGGACTCATGCCAACCTGGTTGAAATGACATTTCGTTGTCAATGATACTGAATCGGGTGTGTCAGGGCTCTTTGACTTTGTTATTATATGTGCAACAGTGCCAATTAATCGAACTGCAGGTAATGTGATTGTCAAGGAGAGACAACCACCTTCAATGGAACCTTTCCACAATTGATATTACTGTCACCTCACTCTTTTCGGTGTGGGAACTACTTATGTCATCCCTATATGTGCAATCCAAGTGGCTGAATGCCTTCTTCTGCTGACACTGTAGTCAGATAGCATCGGGTGGTACTTCAGTGACACAATCGACTTGAATGCCCTCAGGGTGTTTCACTTAGGGATTATTCAATTCAATGCTTGAAGTAGTTGTTGCTGCAATATTTTGCAATCTGATAAGTATTTACTCCAGATATCATAATCATCGTTATGGGAATTATACAAGCTTGCGTATAATCAATGTGTCACGGGATTAAATAGTTAAGGATATTCTTGAAATCATTGGAGCATTTCAAAAAACCATTGACATGATTGTAATCTATAGAACCAACATTCAAGACACATTTTTGGTACATTAGATTGCATAATTAACCAAGTTACTGAAATGTCATTGTGAAATAATTACATTATTGAACGCTTCAATGCATTGTCGAAGATTTCATATAACTTACTCTGATTATTAGTTGAGAATGTGGAGATGAATTGGTGTAAAGGGTCCATTTTTGGAAACCAATTTCGCTTTTTGCAAACAAACCCTCTGCATAATCATCATTAAGACCAGGCATCTCTGCCAGTTTGTTTAATATTTATGCATTTGTCAGACAATACTGTTAGGTATTTCCAATGTTCTCTCCTGTGCTTTGATATGCTCCCAATCATATCACAGCTACTTCCAAGGAGGTGCACATCAGGAAAAAGATATTCTTTCACGTGTAATCTACCGCAGGCAATATGGCCTACTGTAACCTCCCGTCACACCGATAACACCACATAATGAAAATCACCCCAGAGCTGTTGTCGCTAATGTGCGATAATGCACCTGTAATTTACCGATCGCATACCTGAATTATTGCTGTCATCCAACTGTAGTGCATGTAATATATACTGCAATTTATGGATAATATTATATATTCAAGAGTTACCTATTTATTTACTACTCTAATATTAGTACACTCTGACTCTCATGACTCCAACAAGCTCACTTCCACAACACTGCCATGCTCACTCTAACAACTCTGACCTACTCACTCCCACACCAACTCTGACATGCTCACTTTCACCACTAATCTGCTCCCTCATACAACTCTGACATATTCACTTTCCAACTTCAGATATGCTTGGTCTCACTGCTCTAACATGCTCACTCTCACCTCTCTGACAATGTGGCTTCACTGGGAGCAAGGTAGTAGTGGTGGAAATGGCTTCACTGGGAGTAAGCTGGTAGTGGTGGAATGCTCACTCTCACCTCTGACAATCTGGCTTCACTGGGAGCAAGCTGTTAGTGGTGGATCTGGCTGCACTGGAAGCAAGCTGATAGTGGTGGAATGCTCACTCTCACCTCTCTGACATTCTGGCTTCGCTGGGAGCAACCTGGTAGCAGTGGAATGCTTGCTCTCACCTCTGACAATCTGGCTTTGCTGGGAGCAAGCTGTTAGCAGTAGTTCTGGCTTCGCTGGGAGCAAGCTGTTGGCAGTGGATCTGGCTTTGCTGGTAGCAGTGGATCTGGCTTCCCTGGGAGCAAGCTGTTGGTGGTGGATCTGGCTTCACAGGTAGCAGTGGATCTGGCTTTGCTGGGAGCAAGCTGTTGGCAGTGGATCTGGCTTTGCTGGAAGCAAGCTGTTGGTAGTGGATCTGGCTTTGCAGGTAGCAGTGGATCTGACTTCACTGGGAGCAAGTGGTTAGTGCTGGATCGGGCTTTGCTGGTAGGAGTGGATCAGGCTTCACTGGTAGCAAGCTTTTAGCAGTGGATCTGGCTTTGCTGGTAGGAGTGAAAGCAGATTTGCTGGAAGCAGTGGATCTGGCATTGCTGGGAGCAAGCTGGTGGTGGTGGATTGGACATCGCTGGTAGGGGTGAAAGTGGCTTTGGTGGGAGCAAGCTGGTAGTGGTGGATTGGACTTTGCTGGTAGCAGGTTTTTAGATGATTTCGTGGAAGAATAATCAACAAGTACAATACCCGATAATGGTGATTGTGATGGTGGTAATGGTAATGGTGGTAATGGTGATAGTGGTAATGGTGATGGTAATGGCGGTGATGGTGATGGTGATGGTGGTGATGCTGATGGTGGTGATGGTGATGGTGGTGATGGTGATGGTGGTGATGGTGATGGTGGTGGTGGGGGAGATGACTATTGAAAAAAGGGGGTTGATGGAATGCATGTATTATGAAACATTTGCATCATTCTGTAATTCGATATTACATATGGTAACACCCACATCACATTCTCATAACTCCACTCTAATAGCCAAAATCCAGGGTAGGCCCTCATGATTGACAGGAAGCAACCATAATATAGTGGTAACAGGGATAAACAATGTCGGTTACAGTTGCACTGACGGCTTTTCTGATGCTGTAGCAGTTATCAGACATCTAAGTGACTCTAATGGCTAGCCTGAATGCCCTTCTAGAATCTGATTCTCCCCTGAAATTAAGGCTTGTAAGTTTACACTCCACCTCCTCTCACACACTCCTAGAGTCTCCTAGTAACTAAATTACATTTTGCTAATGTATTCAAGTTGAAAAACCCAACATTCTGTATATGCAATGTGAATACCTTAATCCCCTTTCACTCAGCAGTCTTTGATTTACTGTAATGGTGACATTTGACCGGAAGTTGTGTAAGTACTATGGTATACTATCGACATTGCCCCAGCCCTGAGCAATAATCTTACTAAACATCTACACCTATTATCACTCGGATCCATGAGTACAAACCATATTCTCCCAAATCCTATCCATAGCAGTAAGCGGCAGTACGTGCTTGTACTAGCCTTTATATTTACGATATCACTACTATCTATCAAGTGGGCAGTTGTAGAATAACAGCACTGTTGGAGCATTCTTATAAGTTCACTCCATAAAATATTAGTAATATTGTAAGCCAGGGACTGGAAAGCAACTAGCACTTATTTTGCGTTTTTTTCTACATAGAACACGTTATATTGGAGTAATACTCGTTGAGTTAATTAAACTTGAATTGGTTGAGGTAGCCAAGCGGAAAGCCTCTTTAAATCACCAACACGTTCCTCCTCTGGCAACGGAGACGGTAGAGATGCTCTCACTGAGAGTGGCTGAGAGTTGGCTGGCGATGGTTATGATAAACTCACTGGGAGCTTGCCGGGAGACAGTCCCATCCTGCCACCTTGTGAGGTGGTAACTGTGAGCTGGCTGGGCTGGGACAGTCTATCTGAGCCTCCCAGAAGGCCGAGAAGCTACCACCATATCATGTAACTAGTCTATACACACGGTTCTCCCCGTATCGCAACAATCTGTAGCTTACAGTAAACACTCTCGAGGCTCTCGTTTCGTGAAACCTTCCTAGTCTGGTGTGTCATGCAGCACCAGTCATAGAAGTGGACTGAAGATTCCGGAACCGGGGGAGAATACATAGTAAACCCATGCGGTTCTCGTTATCTTCATCAAAAAATGTATAGAAATGATACATAATTCATATAAATTACTTAGGTACTGTAAAGAACTTAGGTACTGTAAAGAAAGACCCAATGGCTCCTTGCATACATTTCTGTGCACAGGGTGGTCTAGCGGTGCCTTGTCAAGAGCCGCAATAGTTTTCCGAAATTCTCGTCTCCAGCCGCGTCATTGCAATGTTCCACCTCTGCAAAACTGCGACACAGATCCTCCCACGGCGAGTCCAAGTTATTACGTCGGCGTCACCCCTCCGCCATGTCTTCCGTTTAACTTTCCTCCAACTTCGATCGCAACTTCAATCTCGAACATTCCTGAGCTTCCTCCACTATACCTATCCAAACCAATTGACGTGGGTCCACACACGAAAGGGTCTAAAATGGCAGCCTCGACGCAGCCAAAGCCGCACAATCAACGCAGCAGCACCTACTAATAGCACCGCCGCCTATCCCCAGAGGCTACTCATCTACTATGCCGGAAAGCGGACGGTCTATCTGGGGACACTAAAGCTGTACACAGTGCTCTTGTTCTCGTATTGCAGTTTGGTTGTTGCGCCGCCATTGTGGGGACAAGACAATCTGGACGCCATTGTTAAGATGGGATTCGGGGGCTTGGAGGTTCCACGCTGGACGGGTCCTGTGGCTGTGATACTGGGGAGTCTGGTGCCGCTGATTTTCGTACAGTATCTTAGGTTAGCCATTTTCTTTGCCCTCTCCTGAGCGCGGATTTGGGTTTGCGTATCGGAATTTTGCTAATTCATGGGTTGTGGTAGCCCTCCCTACGTCACCCACATCTACCTCCACTTACCGGCCTGGGCATGTGTTAGTCGACACCATCTAATGCAATATCTCAAGAAAATCCCCAAAGGCGCGCCATTGGACATTGCTACGATTCAATGGTTTGGGCGGCCGAAGGTTACCAGAGTTAAAGCCGGAGAACTTCAAAGCAAGAGCGAGAGGTGGGGATGCGTCAATACAGTGGCACCGAGAGCGAGGAAAAATGGACTGCGCTTCTACGTGGACTGGAGACGGAGTCCGGCAGTCGTGAGTGAACCAGAAGCTGTTGGAGAAGTGGGCAAAGCAATAAGAAGATGGGAGGTGGAGCGGCGGGCGTTAGAAATGCAGTAAATGGAGTATATATAAATGCAGTGGATTCGGCGATGTGGTAGAAGGTTCATATAGGATATGGCTAGATGAGAGCAATGGACGCAGTGAGGCATTGAGACTTATACGGATGAACGGCCGTTGGTTGGAGAATGTAAGCCGCCGTTTGAACAGTCTAGCATCCGTGGAACATGTCACAGCGCAGCTCAGTGCAGCGGCAGACATTGATCAAATCGCGGGCTAGAAACCACGTTTGAGTTAAGCCAGCGTTCGTCATACACTCTAATCAAGGCAAACGTGCATACTTCAGCCTTGCAATAACATACGATACATTCAAGGTCCATTGCTCATAATCCATCCCATCACCACCGCCGTTCCTCCGGGTTGAAGGCAAGGTACCTACAACTCCTCCTTCAAGTCATAACCCTGAATTCCCAACAGCTCAGTCTCGAAAATAAGTGTAGCCTTTGCTGGGATCGGGCCCATTCCATTCTCGCCGTATGCAAGATCGTAGGGGATAATAAGCTTCCGCTTCTCGCCGATGCACATGTCCAGGAGTCCTTTCCAACCAGCCATATTAGCACGACGTTTCGAGAGATACTGAGGAAATAGCGAGGCTCAATCACCTTGATCCCATCCCTTAATCACCCGGCCAGCACCTAGGGGAAATGAAAAGGGCCCCCGGTTGTAGGAGGCGTCGAATTCTGTGCCATCCTCGAGGGTGCCGCGATAGTGCATTGAGAGGGTGTCGCCATTCTGAGGGTGTTAGTGAGCAAGCAGTTGGGAATGTGGAAGAAGTGTTGCGAGAGTGTCCAATCGGCTGATTGGGAGGAAGAGTGTACCTTGCTCTTGCGCTTGCACTCGACTTCGTGGGTCTTGATGATCTGGAGCTCGCCAGCGGCAGCTGTAGCAACAAGCGTTGAAACGAGGAGAGATAGAACGGTGGTAAGCTTCATGGTAGTGGCGGATTTGGACTGTGGGAAAGAAGCTGTCCAGTCGAGAGTTGTAGGGAGGAAGCTTGAGCTTAAGAGTTTGAGAGATGTGTCGTGTTCCTGACGCTAACGAGTGGCGCAGTCGGCGCGTGGCTAAATATGCCGATGGCGAGGCTGGAGGCTCCTAAACTTTGGAATCTGTGAGCGTCAGCGATGTTCAGCTTAGGGACCTCTCGGTCAGCCATATATGTATACGTCATTCGCGGAGAACAGCCACGATGGAGAGAGGGTCGTAATCCATTCTAGCACGATCTAGTTCCAGGTCTACATTAGCGTTTGTTGCCGATCTCATTCGTACATTTAAGCCGAACTCAAATTGAAGCGGCTTGAGCACGCATCTCTTTGACGCCCAAGGAATTCCGAACACAAAATCGAACCGGGTTACCGAACTCTTGTGACTTCTAACAACTCGGCAACGTTCCCAATCATGTTGAAGCACCCCACCCCATGATGAACATTCCCGAGTATCAATTACCATCATCAGAATAGCACTCCTTCCTCCCTCCCTATCAGAATGTATTGTACTAATCAAACCAACTCTCTCCATCTCATCTCAAATGTCCACACGCTTTCCGAACGCAGTACCCCTAGAAGCATCACCCGTCACGGAATCAGATGTCGACGGCCAATCGTTAGAAATGCAGCTCCAACGATTATCGTTGTATACGCAAACAGACAGCATCCAAGCACAGCTTGGGAGAATCCCACAACCTACATGGGATGTTCCCACCCCTCCTGGCAGTGGTACATCGAAACTGAAGCCTATTGGCTTACCTACTCGTATTCCATCTGGGAAGCGAGGAGAAAGTAGACAAAACTGGGCTGAGATTGGCGTACTTCTGGATTGCTTGACGGATTTGCACGAAGAACAGAAAACGGAGATATCTACTCCTCGAACCTCTATCTTGAGCTTTCGGAATGAGGCCAAAGAGGAAATAGTACGACCGTGCACGGCAGACGATGGTATCGACATCTGGGTTGCGGTTGCAAAAGAATCCGCGGAAGTAATGAACAGGCAGGAGAGACAAGATGTACGGAAGAAGGCGCAAGAAGCTAAGGATGGTCATTGGCGGAAACAAGTGACGCAGGGTGATGTCAGTACGGTGCCTCAGAATGACACGCCTCCCGATGCCTCAGCCCCACGGAGCGCCCCAGCCCGCGTTGTCGTTGCAGACACCTGGAAGTTTGCACAGCAGAGAGTAGATGATAGAGTCAGTCCATCCGAAGCAACGAAACAACGACAAGAGCTGAAACAACGTCAGATGCAGCCTCAAAAGGAGAAAGCAAATGCTGGGATGAAAAGTTCCACCCTAGAGGAATCGACCAACCTGACGGTTCAGAAGGAAAACCGCGGCAAAACCAGCACGGGGAAGGAACAGATCTCTCCAGGGCAGCCCTCATTGGCACTACAGCAACCGACCACAACCAAGTCAACTACAACCCAGCGCAAGGGGAAAGGGAGAGAATTGGAGCTCGATATCACGGCTGCAATCGTCCTCAATGGAGAAAACGAGACCAGAGCCTTTGGGCAACAAGGTTCCTCAGGTTCAATCCACGCGCCCGCGAGTGATCAAGGAGAAATGGGTGCTTTAGGATTCTCCACAGATGCAAGACTTCGAACAGCTGTACTATGGGACGAAATTCAACAGCGTTTTCAATTTCACAATCTCTGCACAAGCAAAAATTTATCATCAAACAGGGAGTGCACCCCTCCCACGACGTCCAAAAGTGATTCAAGCCCCAACAAACGTCCAAAGTCTACCACTGCAAATTCGACCACTGGTCCACCCTCATACAGCACTATCAGCCCCCGAAGTACCGGTTTCAGTGGCGCGACTATCCGGAACACCGCAGATGTCTCTTCCAACCGGGAATCCCACCCACTGCATTTCCCTGGGGCCGCAATGACGAGCTCCGAGTTGGATCTTGCCAATCCACAACAACTTCCCGGTCTTTGCGTCGGAGGAAAGGTCAAACAAACACCCACTAAACTCAAGTCCTTCCAGATAACTGACATACGTACTGGTCTTCCTGTGACCACCTACTACCATCCGTTATTTGATTCGTGGCTACCGTTTCCCCCTGAAGTACCTGACGAGGTGGAAGCTAAGGTTCCAGGAACCAGGGATATGATACGGGAAAAGATGCACAGACTGGCTGGCATGTTGAAGAGGAAGCAATCTGTCAGAAAGATTGATATCGGCAATCCGACAAGTCCACGCAGGATTGGTTCCGGTCCGCTATCTTAGGTGGATAAGGGTTTTTTCGTTCTTTGATATTAACATGCTTAAAATCAAGTATCTGGATTGGATGAACAAAACTCTTGTCGCCAGGGAATGAGTTTCAATAATTTCCATTGTCTGAAATTTATCAATATTTGCAGAAACAGTATGAATGCATTATGCCCTTTGCATGGGGTATTGGAAGTCTGACTGACCGTTTGGCTATACCGTAGCTTTTGATTCCAGTAGTCTGCAGATAGCCCTAGTTTCGCTTGCGCGTTCCAGTCAACATGTAATTTGGATTGTTACCATGCCCGGCATCTGCTTCAGTCAACCCCCGTAAAGCTTACATGTACGAAAACAAGAGATGCAAGCGTCAAGTTTGATATAATCATAGCTATCTTCCCCCTTGGGCCAAAAAGAGCATGAATCATGGTAAAACATTCCTATCAACGGACAAATGCCAATAAGAGAGCGGCGAAATACTACTTACGTAAAAGCCATAGCCAGAATATATATACATTTCCTCCTCTCAAAACAGCATCAGTCGGTAAGTATATCAGTTCATGAACCAGCTATCATTTTACTACCACTATAACTATATCCGACGAGCTCACGGGATCCTCCTTCCGAACCCAAGAATGTCATCAACACCCCCCGGGAACGGGGGCCCTCTATACACTCCCAAGGCTGAGCTATGTCTCTTGAGTAAGCTCCGGTCTAATATCCCTAGAATAACTCATTGTTTACAACGGATAAATAGTCCTATTCTACGAACTCCCAGGTTTTCAACCCCTGCAATTCCCAGAGGCCGAGGACGATGATATTCACCTGGTCACTTCTAGGTTGGTGTCTAAGAGGTTCGATGGCCCACAAGAAACTTTTGGGAGAGATTTAATGGCTCGGCTCGGATAGTGTCGCCAGCAAGGGCACCTTCGGCGTTTTCAAAGGGGGTGTAAGGACTCCTGAGTTGCTATGTCGTTCGGGAAGAGGAATTGTTTAATATTGGTGACTGGGAGGAGTTGGACGACTTCTGTTTAAGATGGGAGGAAGACGTTGGAAAAGACACCGTCGTAGTTATCGTGGTGCAACTAGGGACGGAAACCAGGGCAAACGGGAAAAGTAGAAGAATAGCGAGCCAAAGGAGGTGTAGGCCCACCAAACTGTGGGCGGCGCGATCCACTGGATAGGCTGAGTTTGAAGCATGTAACAATTTGGAAGCGGAGATAGGAGTTGAGTCTTTGAGGGATTTAAAGAAATTTTCTCGAGTCTCTAGAGGAAGAACAGCCAGCAACATGACGTGTGAACCGATGGATGTTGATTATATTAACTAGAGAGTGACATTTAATATTCGCGGGGAGTTGGTTAGCTGGTAGGTTGAAAGCTATTGGGTATATCCGGTACAAGAAATGCGGAATCTGGTGACAGGGAAACATTAACCCCGCTGATAACTACGTGGCGAACTCGAAACGTGAGATCCCAAATATGAAACCTTAAATAGAATATCCTGCGGGTTTTGATTGGAAGAATGGAGATATCGGCGAGGGACAGATGTGAGCAAAAATTAGAAGATTTAATTTACCTCAACTCATAATAGCCAGCTTAGTGTCCACACAATAGATCTCTAGGCCTCTCTGTATGCTTGAGTACCCCCGTATACATCGGCCAAAAATGAACTTACTTAAAACATGTACTCGGCTGGACATGATCCGAAAATCGGGAACTCTCACATCCCTGTTCCAATTAAAGTGGCATTATTTGTACCTACTCTGAGTACCGAATCAACTGCAAGTGAAAATAAGTAGAGGTTCTAAAGAACGGTTGCGCTGACGACATCAACTAGCCCACGTTTCCGAGCGTAGCATTTAGCGAACTCCGAGTATGTATCTTCACCGCGGTCTGGTCGTGCGGGATCTAGCCCGTCTTCCCGAACGTGCTAGTAGAGGATTCCAATCTCGATATACTAGTCCCATCCATATTGCATAGGCACGTTCGATTGCAAGGGACACTTTTGAAGACAACGAAAGAATCTATAGAAGCCCGAGGTATAGACGACTCCTCAGGTTTGGCACGCACCGGGTAGTCTCGGGCATTGAACTCCAGGTCTACTGAATAGATGTTCGAAATCACCAGTTCGAAAACAAAAAACCACTCCAGGGTACATTCTCAAGCAATCACCAAAGGAATGCATACGGCCCGGGCATCCACTTTATGGCAGCACCTAATCTGAATTACACCCTCGGTCTGACCATGGTCTCTCCGTGGGCCCGTCGGTTGTGTTCTCAGTGACTGAAGAACAATATCTTTACCAATAATAAAATATTCAATTGACCAGAAAATTACCGCAGAAAAGTGCTACATGCGCAGAATATACCCTGAGTAATGAGTATTCGAATCTGACAATAAGATTGGGACGCCTTCATGTAATTAATTCTGTTGATAGATCTAAGCCAGTAGGTGTAAAAAGTCGAAATATAGAATGCACAGCCTGATATATAGTATAATAAGCCAAAGTGAACAAAGGTGTTATGTTTGTCAAATTTGTCGTGTATTTAATGAGGTATGAAAGTTGACAGATAAATGTTGAAACTTAAACTCGTAAATTGGCGTACAGGGTACCGAGAGGTACCTTGATGTACGTCAATAAGTGCTTAACTTTGAGTATTTGTCACTCCGACAAATTTGACAAACATAACAAGTTTGACGCTTTTGTCCACTTTGGCCTACTATACGATGGACCCTGAATCTGGTGAACGGTTTATGGTAAGGATGTATTGTTCCGAGTTTGCATTTGGCCTAGAGATTTTAGACTCTTGCTTGTCATCATCGGCAATTGAGATCGGCAATGCAAGCTTTGTATTACCACTCGCTTGTTATGACCGATTTCTGAAATACATGTTCCGAACATTACATTGATGTCGATCATCTCGGAGGAGTGCCCTACCGGTGCCTACGCCAAGTCGCACTTCACTAGGGAATTTAAGGCTGCTGAGAAAACTGGCAAATACCCCCCTCCTATTTACTCAGTCGTCGGGACTGAAGTTTCGATTTTTCGTATATCACTGACAGCAGCATTGTATTATATTACGTTACTTGTAATCAACGAAAACAAAATACTGTCCCGCTTGCTTGATATATACAGAGACCCCAACAAAGAGGATCAAAATCAGACATGATCCAGCTCGTGCTTCTCAGCCTTGTCCATGCGGCTGGCAAAGGTCTCGTGCGGCACCCACTTGGAAGAGGTACGAGCGGTGGTCTCCTCGAGCATGCGGTCGACTTGCTCGAGCGATAGACCCTTGGTTTCGGGCACAAAGAAGTACGCGAAAAGAAAGCAGAAGACGCAGGTTGAACCCCATACGAAGAAAACCTTAGATCGGAGATTTCCTTCGTCGGCATCAACCATGTATGGGGTAATGTAGCCACTAGATAGCAGAAATACAGTCAGCGACGCCGTTCAGGAGATCACAAAACACTCGGCAGTTGACTAATGGGGGGCAAGAATACGTACAGAACGAAGTTCCAGAGCCAGTTCGACGCCGTTGCAAGCGCGACACCTTTGGCACGGATGGGGAGAGGATAAATCTCGCCAATGATGATCCAGGCCGAGGGACCCCAGGTAGTGGCGAAACCGAAAATGTAGAGGCAGACAAAGACGACCAAGCAAGTGTTGGCGGCTTTAGATCCCGGGAGAGCAGTGCCGACAGCTCCGACAATGAACTCACACACCAACATTAGGATAGCACCCCAGAGAAGGAGCTTCCGGCGACCAAATTTCTCAACACCGTAGAAAGCAACGGGAGTGGTGACAACGTTAACCAAGTTAGTGATCAGAGAGATAAGGAATGCATTTTCAACACCAGATTGCTGGAAGAAGGTGGTTCCATAGTAGAAGATGAAGTTGATACCAGTGAGCTGTTGGAACATCTGGAGGCAGACACCGATCAAGACACGGCGGAAGTTGCCGCTGGGCCCCAACCCCTTGAAACAATCTGCCCACCCGGCCTGGGAGATAGTTATCTCATACTCGTAGTTGGCTTGGATTTCTGCAAGTTCGTCCTTTAGGTAGTCGGAACCAATCGGTTGACCGCGCAGAGTAGAGAGAGCAGCCATGGCGTCCTCTTGGCGGCCCTGCTTAATGTACCAACGCGGGGATTCCGGGAGCAAAAAGAGTCCCACCGCCAAAATGAAGGCCCAAACGAACTATCATTAGTTAGAATAGTGTTCGTCTTTTCGGACACAGCAGCAAACCTGAATTGAGATTGGAACTCGGTACGATGTGAAGGTATCCCATTTGTGGGTTCCCTGATTGACACAGGCAGCAAGGAGAAGACCCTGAGAAGGTTAGTATGATTGCCACTAAATTGAGGAATTGTGAAAAAAACGGACGAGTGTAATGGCCCACTGATAGCCAGCAACAATTGCGCCACGAATCGCCTTCGGAGCAATCTCAGACATGTACCTATAGATATAAACCTTAACTTTCAATGCGTCGGGCGACGTGGTAAACATACATAATGACGATGGCGGAAACCAGACCAACCCCGAAACCGGCAATGATACGGCCACCAACAAGAAGCCCAACTGTAGTAGAGGCAACTTGAAGGGCAACACCGCAGGAAAAGATAAAACAGGCGATGATGATGGACAACCGACGGCCGATCCAATCCGCAAGATTACCGCCGAAGAGGGCACCAAAGAATGTACCGGCCGAGAGAATGGAAGTAATCAAACTCTTTTCCCATGTATCTGTAGCTCCATTAGCACACCGGGAGGAATTGGAGGGCTGCGCAGCAATAACTGACGAATGTTGTATCCGGTTGCGTCAACATCCGTTGGGACTGCATGACCAAACTCCTTCTTGAAAAATTGCATGCCGAGGACACCATTGATGTATCCGGAATCGTAGCCGAACAGAATACCACCGAATGCCGCAAAGCCACAGAGCATGTAGCCCCGGACAGTAATGGGGGATTCAATCCGATTAATGTCGCCGGACATTGTGACGAAGTAGTATGAGGATTATGGGGTGAAGAGATGCTACCGCTCCCTATGTTCAGGTCAGTACATAAACCAGCACAGTGATTGCAACGCAATATATCAGGCAAGAATAACCTCGGATGAAAATATTGTGAGTTGATTTGGCAGTAAGGATTGAACCCATGGTGGCGGGATATGGAACGATTTATACATGAAGCAGTCTCTGTTTCCATGCAGGACATAAGCAGAACTGTTAGGACCCGTTCTCATCCCCGTGGGGTTTGCCACGGCTGATGATGGCCGGTCTTGCAAGGGATAGCAAGCGCTAAATATCCGACAACTCGACCAATGCACAAGTTTCAGTACTAAAACAGGAAGTTAATCACCATACTAGCGAGTAGCAGAGTCGCACCCGGCAGACGGGTTTGTGCTCCATCTGAAATGTCTGGCATCCATTGGCCATCCCTATTGGCAGAAAAAGTCTCATGCGGGTAGAACCAAGCCAAAACAAGTGTTATGTCCGTTCCTCTGCATTTTGTGGTGCAACAATCATGAGAAGTTAGTTGCCAATGGGTGTGTTCAGCCACCTTGAGTTGGTAGCGGGTGAAATTGACTATCTAACTCGATCGTTTCACTTGATCGAAATCCCACAGCATGACCCTGGTTGGTTGAGTCTTGGATGTAAGTATCCATGTTCCTATGGTGAAAACGGACTAGCATCCCCACCTTTAAATGTGCCACCACCTTGAAGTTTTTGCATTTGATCGCCAGGGAACACGGTTTCTGTAGTAGAATTGTCGCGATAATTGTGGCCATCATGCACTAAATTCCCTAGCGCCGATACTATTGGGATTTGCCCCTCCCACTTGCGGTCAGTTGGGCATGGGGTGAGTTTCTTCATTGAATATTTGGAGGATTTTATGCCTGAGAACGCACAATGACTGCATTTTTAGAAAAAGAAAGAATTAAGCTGTTGGACTAAGGTTGACGTGCCTTGGAAGCAACGGCGTCCTCTTGGCCTAACGGTATCACAACAACATCAACCGGAATTGGCCGACTGGATTACATATGGAGGTACCTACACTTGGCTTACCCAAAGATGACATCCTGAAATCCGCAATTGCAAACAACACTAACTCGTGAGAGAGCCATTTGTTGCGCTCGCGTTGCTTGCATGGTTGATTTCTCGCTTGCGGTGTTCTGTCCATGCACACAAAGTAGGTACGTACTATTGAGTCTACTTCGGTATCCCTCCGCACGGCTCATAAGCCATCCTGCGCTCTACCGTCAAGGTGGCAAACCGTTCAAAAGCCCGGCTGCATGAGCTCATTGAGGGCTTTCTAAGTGGCGGTTTTTATCGGACTGATAGGCACCGTTGGAGGAATAAGCAATTCTATCCAGGTTTTAATGTCAGTGGCTTGTGCTCTCTAACGTGAAATTTTTAAGTTCAAGTCACTACTCAAAACACTTTCAAACTTCAAAGGTATTACCATTCAGTCACTTAGTTTCACAATCTAGGGTTCAGCTATTCTTGGAAAAAGCTTTTGGCCGCACCTCGGAATCAACTTTGGGGTAATCTGTTAGACAGGCTAAACTTTGGGCGGAGGCACCCATGCTCATCGATCTAGACGTGCCATGCACTACCCCACAATATATTAGCCAAGTGAACCTCAAGTTTGACGAGTGGTAATACAAAAAGCTGAGCAAGCTCGACCACACAGCTTACTCCACACCACTCCCAAGCATCTTTCCCCGCATTCTCATCCGCAACACCATACGCCACGTGCTGCACTCCCGATGCAAGTTGTTCATTCCTAAGGGCCATTGCTTTGACGAAGACCGTCCCAACATTATGGAAGCGAGCACCTGGCTAGAAGTGGTCTCAGACCGTCTTGTATCATTCCTACTATTTATGGAAATTCGCACCTTGAGTTAGTTAGGGTAGTAGATGCCGGTTGGCATGGCTAAACCCTGCTGTAGTAAGGTGACCAGAAAACTGAGTTTTTCCGATAAACCTCATATCAGTAATCACGCTAAGCATTCTCCTCCCTATCATACTGGTATGTATGTGCTACTGCCCTACTAAGTTTACTTAACTGTCGTTTAGGAGTAGTCGTCGTAAATTGCGTGTTCCTTCGGAGACCAGTTTGGCTCTGTCTTGGCCAATAAAAGGTCACAATATGAGCTGTTTTGGCATGTGACGTAATTGGTATTGTCGCTTTGAATTAGCCGGCTGATGGCAAAATTAACATTAGTTCCTTGGCCTCCACCTCAGTTCACCACTTACTCGTTCGTGGCCAACGCTTGGATGCGCGCTAAGATTGTGGTGGGGCAGAGGAGTAGCTGCCCTGGATGTACAGGACTAGCCGAGTTCTGGCGGCAACTGTTTGAAATATAGCGTAGTCTACAAGATGTCATCGCCCCTCCCAGGGGACCCCAGATATTAAAACAGATGGATCAGGTGGTCTCCTGGCAGCGATTACTTTACTGCCCGCTGAGCCTCTTGATCTTGCGTACCGCGTACCGCCTGAAGGGTCCTCTGTTCTACTAGTTGTGCGCGATCCGTCAACTGGTTATGCTGAATTTGGGCTGGAGGATGACATTAGTAGCCGCTAGGGTTCATACTTTTCCATATGCGGATTCTGTATGTGAATATTGCCTCCATGATTTCATAATACCTTGTACAATTCTATCTCGCACGAACCAATGTTGCCACTTTCTATAATGCGAGGTCTGATTCTGGGACACGGAAGTACTTCAGGCGGATAACGAACTGATTTCAATTAGTTTTGTCACATATAGGATGGTTACAAATGGTCAGCGCTGCAGAAGCGGGATCATATCATGGCCAAGCGAGAAGTTTTAAAGGTGGAAAATGCCGAGAAACCTTCACGTTATTTTGCAAAACAATGTAGACGGTACTTAGGGGATTGGCAATTGGCTGGAATGACTTTTGTGTGTGAAATTCAACTAGGCAGAAAAGATGTCCAACATGGCAAAGGGTCGGGCTTTACCTTCTACAGATACTCTATACCTTTCATGTATTTCTCTGGCATGAGTAGGGGTGCTGATGTTAAGCATTTACAACTCCGATAGACACAGCTTGAGATGGGATGCAGGCCCAGGGAAAGCGCCAATTGAAGCTGCAAAATATCACCCAATTCGTTTCAACGTGCAATCTCGGTGTTACTAGTGCTTGTGCTAACTTGGAGCTACGGGAATCCTCGAATTTAGGGCATAGAATTTGGTCTAGGGCTGAACGAAGAGATTTTGATTGCGGAACTCTAACCATCTTAGAAATGCATCTAGACCACTTCTCCCGACGGCTTCACTCCAAACCAGAAATCAGGCGGAACATTCCAGGCCCAGCCACCCGCATCGCAAGCCTAGATTGATACGTAAGATGGGAACTTGAGATGCAAAAACCTTCTGGAATGCTAACATTGATAAATAGCTACGAAGGCTTGGGTAGTTGTGGTTAAGCAGCATGGTTGAGTTTGACTGGACTGTTTCACTACGTTTACATAGTGATGGATGATACGTAAGATTACTGGAACTCACTATGCTAGCACCACCACTACTCCCCTCGCTGTACCCGTGAAAGAGCCACAAAAGAGTATGAAAGAATACCCTTTTCAAAAAGAGTAACGAGAGCAAGAGTAAGCACTAAGGAACTGATGATTTCAACTGAGATTAGCCCTGTTGATTGCCCTCTAGTCTCGCACGCCCAAGGGGAAGTAGAGAACTATCCCGCGTCAAATGAGGCCGGGGAATACACGCTTTAACGGTTATATCTGACATCTCATGGGGTGACGGGAGCAATTGGGATCATCAGAGCTACGATCGTTATGCATATTATTGACATCACATCTAGGTTCTCAGAGCCAATAGCATGCACAGGTTAGAGTTCGAATCAAGGGAGACTATTAGCCAATTGAAACTGAGGATCGAAATAGATGAGGTAAGCCACGGCGACACAACTTTAATGGAAGTTCAGCTTTGGCAGAGGTGAGTTTAAGGTAAGGATTTGAGTTTACAGACCGATGGCCCAAAGAGGAAGTGGGAGATGCATACTTTCAGCTCGGACTGCAACTCGCTTCTTCAACTTATCTCAGCCTAATCTAAAATACACCCACAAAGTTTGATTGTTTGGTGTTTCCTTCCGGGATATTGTTTCGTCTAATCAGCATCCAACAGCGGTGAGTTCGTATTTCCGGAAACTATATAAATTTAGTTGTAAGTGTTACCATCGTATGTAATATTCCTGGAAAATCTATAAAGTGAGCCATTTGGCAACTCTTTTGTGGAGCGGATAAATATCCAGTCTAAAGCATTCTTAATACATTATGCAGATAGTCGTTGAACATAACTTGCATGGATCAGACGTATCAACGAAATTGGGTGGGCGCAAGATGATTACAGGAGTTACGGATCGGCTCCAAATACTTGTGCAAAATTCTTTGGAACTGAGACTGCATTGTCTGGCGTGCCAAAGTAGCGTAGCATAAAAGCAGCGTCCTGAAAGCCCCGAAGCTTTGTTCAAAGCTTGAGAATAACATTTTTTGGAATTCAAACCACTTAAGGCCACTTATTGTGCGAGGTCCTTACAAAGCAGCTACCTATTCGACCGTAAAACCAAGGCCTTCGCTAGGTAAAAATGACACGGTGACATCCAACTTGCACGACAATATAATCGTCGATGACGCAATCCTCATCTTCTACATTAACCAATTTTGGAGCGTTGATCTCACAACGTACACAGGACATCGTTCTCTCGGTCGCGACTGAGGACCCAGCGTTTCTGCTGCCACACCGAGAGCGGTAGTGTATAATTACGGGCATTAGGTTCTGGATTACGGGAGCTACCAAAACCGGATCCTCTTGTCCATGACCAAAGAAAGCTGAGTTCAAATGGGTACGCTTCGAGCTGAAATTGCAACCGCTAGTTCCCGGGTGGTCCGAATATTCTCTGAATCATAAGATATCACTCCCGACGTTCGCGTCTCAAGTGTTGCATGTATATATAGAGCTGACCGCTAGCTAGCGGTGCTGGTAGTAAGGGGCACACTTTTCTCCCGTATATAACTCGCGTCTTTCTCCTTCTCTCTTCTCTCTGTATCTAAGTCTATTCACACGGTTCTCCCCTTATTGCAACATCAAGTGCTGCACGTATGGATCGCTTCTCTTTGTAAGGCTTATAGGCTATGGCTAGGCTGATAGGAATCATGATATCATCGGGCTGACAGATTCAGCTGGAAATGATAGCTGAGTGCGTATGCATGCGTACAAGGCATACACTGAATGCCGTATATAAGAGCATACAAGATCCCTCGTAGATAGAAGCGATTAAGCTTCTCTACCACTCCATTTCAACATCGAGGCTCTCGACCGTGGAAACATTCTACATATTAACGTCTCGGGAGCTATTTGTTTGCAGTAGCTTCAAGTACTCACCCCGAAGGTACATTGAATTAGTACTCCAATATGAGGTGTCTGTTCCTTCTAGTCCTCGGACATCATGAAGACAAGTCTAGACTGTCAGAGGACTGCAATTGGGGGTTGTGGGAGGACATCTGTTTTCGGGTGTTGGAGTGGGGATGGGGGGATAGAACGATTCGGGAATGTTAGGTTGGTTTAGAGCAAACGTCTCAGTCTCAGTCCTAAAACGTAGAGTTTAAGGAGCTCGAACCTTTCCAATTATCACTTATAAAACTAAAGTCATAGATTATGTACGATATCTATGATGCCTCCTCCAATGAAATTATTGTGGGTTGTGGTTTCTTAATCTGGTATGTTAGACTAGTTTGTTTTGTTTTGTTTTGTTTTAATTATTCTCCATGCACTCTAACTAGAGTATGGCAGTACCTAATTCCCCTCCCTCTCTGGATAGCCGGCTAGGTGGGGGAGCTCCCCTCCTTCTACCCTTCGACTGGCTATGTTAGACTAGTTGCGACTCGATGAGGCTCAAATCCTAGAACAGGATTATTTACATTTTGCCACTGCCTAGCACTATCTAATGACGAACCAAGCAAACTGCATATAGCAAGCGGACTTTTATGGCTATCTTGTATTGAAAAATCTCGGCTGTTGCATGTGTACCTGCATCGTGAGCCTCAGGTCCGTTTGATATGCAGTTGGTGTATGATATGCCTCAGGAGAGCGACTCATATCAGTGCAGAGTGGCTCATATCAGTGCAAACGAATATGCAAACGGATATAGATATGGAGGCGAATATGGCTGTGGATATAGGAGTCAAAGTCTGTATATATACGGGCCTTCAGGCCTCGAGAAGATCAGTCAATCAACAAGTCTTAGAAGCATCCAAAGTAACATCGGCAATTGGACAATATATGAAAATGAGAGTCTATGATTGCCTCCAATAGTACCTATGTTTCTCTGCCAATTCGTAGCATCCTCGTTATCAGAGTAGCTTTACTACTTAGCTTATTTATTCGAGATAGACTCGACGGATTCGAATTAGTAATCGTTAATTTTAAGTTTATACTGCCGCTAGCTTGTAAAGTGTTTGTCTATTTTTAGTAAAGAGGGCTAGTTTGAGTCATGATTCAATATCTTCTGACAGAGAATAGTGATGCTCGAAAGTTTAAACTCAGCATGCTTACAAATAGCTCCAGGTTCTTCCGTCTTTATTCTCGGTGTCCAGAACTCACTCTTCATTTTCGAACAGAGATCTAGACATTCTTAGGCGCAGCGCCACCGGGGCCAGAGCCTATATAACTGCTGATCTAGAGTCACTCTTGCTAGTTCTTGCATCTGTACTTGATTCGATTTTGGCAATGGCGTGGTGCCTATGGGTCCGCTGGCAACAATGAAGTATTGGCCCGCCACTTCCAAAACAGAATGCAGATTTCAGGTTCGACCACAGACCCCAGTGAACATCCGACTCAGAAGGCCCCTGAGATTCATCATCAAGGGACTTTTGAGGCATTGGCTTTCTGAATCGCGGAGTAGCCGTGACTTCGGTCCAGCGATCTAAATCAGAATCCAAGACCTGGTCCCAGTGTCTCCATCCTAAACCACGACTAGCGACATCCTTGAGGTTAATATATTTCTTACCGTCGGCAAGAGCTGCAAAAGCTGCAGGTTGTTCCTGGTCGTCACTAGACACTGGAGCCGGCACTGTAGCAAAGAAATCTACCAGTTCGCGAACGTTGGATGACAGACATTGTCGCTCGTTGCGAGCAAGAAGTCGTGGGCTGTTACGACCAGGGCTAGGCGTAGGGGATTTGAAATTACCATAGTTGCTCTCTGGGTTAGATTCAGTATTCACTGGGGCTGGCTCTGTAGTAAAGAAATCCGCAAGTTCGTGGACGTGGGATGATGGACGATGTTGCTCATCGCGAGTGAGAAGTTGTGAGCCGTCAAGTCTGGAGATAACTGCAGAACTTTTGAAGTTGCCATTGCTGCTCTCCGGGTCAACTTCAGCTGCGGAGTAAATCTCCTCGGAAGGATAAGTAACACCACCAGCTCTGAACCGAACGCCGATTTCGCATTAGTATTATCCGTGAATATTCAGTAGCAGAGAGAACATGGGCATACGAAGAACCAGATAAGGTGACGGACGTAACCGCATTGAAGTTTGGTGGCAATCTACTAGCTTTCAAATCTTGGCTAGTATCGAGACGCGCCGCCCTACCTTGCCATTAGAAACTACAGCTTGCACAAGTTTTACTGTAAGAACGCACCCATAAGAAATGTGGACAGCGGCGTTTGCTTCCTGGCTAGTTTGATGTCCACTATTCCAATCCCCCATCTTCGAAGTATTTGTGCTGACCGAGCCCTCGACATACAGCATGGGCGGGTCTACTTTATGTATGTGTTGGCTAATGGGACTCCCGATAGGATGGGAATGAAGGTTAAAAACCCTATTGCCAAACATAAGTATCACCTTAATTTGTTACCAGGCAAAGGTCTCTACTTACTCTTGTTCAGTCTCACTTTCTCTACCGGGAGAGTCTGATAGGGAATTGATAGATGTTATGGATGAATGTACCCTTAAACTACATTTCGACAAACTGTGGGGGGTCATAGACCTCTCCGCGTCCGTGGTAGCAGTCCCGGAAGTTGTCGAGATTGATAATGTGAAGTCATTTATGGATAGTGAGGGTAGTGGGGGCGCTGGTCGAGGAGGAGGAGGTAATGTTGGAAGACTACTGATTGTGGACATTACCGCCGTATCGTCCCTGGAACTTCTTCGATATTAGTGAGTAAAATCCCAAAAGCAAGTACTGATTTTGAACTGGAGCGATTGCAACACTGAGAACGGCATCATACACGTACCCTTCTGTCCAGGTTATAATATCGCCGGGAGGAGGAGGAGGCGAGAAATCATTTCCATTTCCGTGGTTACTTATTGGGATAGGTGGTACTTGGGAAAGGAGCCTGGATGGAATCCATTAACCACCGCAGTGATGCGGTTTGGCTCGCCCCGGGGCACTAACGAAATAGTTCGGGACCCTGAGACATGGAGAGAAGATGCAGGTACGGTATGCATACGAGATACTCGTCTTGGGCTTTTCGGTGGGATGGGTGGCGGCGTCTCACTCTGTATGGACATTGTTTCTGGGGCCGAACCACGTAGTCAGTATGGATTTCCAAGTTTCAAACGCAAATGATATCAAGCAGAAATCTGCGTTGGCGAAGTATCCGAGAGTATCCCTCGGCTTTTCGCAGCCCGCAGGGCAATGAAATGGCACAACAACCTTGACGGCCGCCAAGAAGTCGTCAAAATCAATCGAGTGAACTCGAGAAATAGGAGCATTCCTTCACACCCCTAGCGCTGCTTCATGAGCGTGTATCGATAGCTTGCCGGAAACCAAAGTTTCTGGTGTGATTTAGGTACGACGGGCTCCAGCACTTCCGACGTGACATTTCTACTAGAGTAACCGGTCCACATGCCGGCAGAGATATCCTTTTTAAGCTGAAGGATATGATGGAAACTTACTGGAAGAGGGTATTGAGTGGCGGTTGATTGTCTGCACTGGTATTGGCCTCGTTCTTTGACTAGTACGCACAGTATACTGAGACGAATGATTCTGGTCAGGCTGAAAGGGGGGAAGATGAAGGAGAAACGAGCTTGAGTGGAGGCGTACCTGAAGTGGGTGAGTAAAGGCTCATTATTTTTTAGTTAGGGCATCGCGCTCTGGTTTTGCAAAGTTCGAGTGATGGCTCAATGATCGGGTGATAGATTGTGAGCGAGGTATGGTTTGAATGAGTGAAGCAATCTGTAACACCACAAAACACACCCCCTCCTATGCTCAGCACACGTTTTGGAACTGTTACGTTGGCATCCTCCGGCTCTACGCGATTATTTCGCCTGGCTACAGGTTAGGCCGATCTAAAATTCTTCGACTACTGGTCAGGGAGTTCGGTCACATTATACATCTGCTGCTATGTAGATTACAGGAAGTGGGTTTTGTGCTATATAGATGTATCATCGACTGGGGTGAAATAGCTTTGCAAAACAAATGTTTTCCTTCCGGTAATTTAGGTTGAACATGATTGCGAGTTGGACTCACGCTACGATATACTTATTGTGCTACAATATTTTGATGAGTGCAATTGCTAAAATCTAAAGTTCTATAAGTTAGCACTACGAGAATGCAAAAAGTCCGGTGTAGGGTCTAGAATACAGATAACGAGTGAGGGAGGAGATATTCAACACTCAGTGGCCATTTATCGAAGTATGGGGCTTATGAACACCAAAAGAAGATTCAACCATCGCAATATACGATATAGAGCACTATTAAAGCCCATTTACTCAATGTTCAGGTTGTGCAAGATTGGCCAACGGAAGCAAGGCATGTGCTCCGTTCCATCATGCCAAAGTTCTGCTGGTGGCTTAGTTACATCCGCTGAGATAATGGAATCAACGAGTTCGCCGTCTGTCGAAGTACTTGGTAGGCCGGTATTCTTTTATATCGTACACTATCTCCAGTATATGCCATTGGTATCGTGGTTACTCTCTAGCTCGAACAGTACGATGAATTCAGTTAATGAAGTAGTGTATTGTGGAGGAACCTATGGAAGGGATGCACAGAGAAAGCTCCTGCTTAGTGTATAGCAACAGAGCCTGGATTTGAATTCAATTCCAATCCCACAAGAAGACATCTGACCAATAGATTCACGTTTCCCCCGACTAGTAAGATCTCCATTGGAGTTCCTTCCGCTTTATCTCCTTTTTGCGTCTGTAATAGGCGACAGCAAAAAGAATGAAAAGTGCTGCAACGACTGCAAGCGCAACGGTGACCCCGAAACACGCCTTTTCCCAATCGACTTTCCCATACAGAGATTTGGAGGAACCCATGTTAAGAGATAGAGGTGTTGAATCGATACGTATAGCTGAGAGGTATTGATGTTAGCCACAGATTTAGGGAACGAGGTTGATAACAAACGTGGGCTTGGATGCAATCAAGTCTGATTGACTACCGCCGGTATTCAGTGAACAAGGCGACGATTGACTGCTGTGTTTAATCCGGAAAGTAGGCTCTAATTCTGTTAGTGTTAGTTATCACTCTCTAGAGATATGGTAGTCAGTACTAGTCGTAAGCTTAATTTGAAACCGTCAAAGTATCAGAGAAGAAAACAGATTGGACAAGGACGATCTAAAGAGGTTGAGGTAAAAGTCGTTCAGAGGCTGATATATTGAAAGAGGAAAAACAAGTTGGTATCAGGGAGGGATTTGAGGTCTGAGTAGAAGTGTAGAAGGGTTTGGGACACTTGTGGAGCCGCATCTTCATTTCGGGGAATTACCCGCCCGTTATTCGCTTGGGCCCTCAGGAATACTGCTGTATGCCCTATTCCAACTAACCGGCAACTCATGAGTCTGTGGACTGCGTCATTGGGCGGTTCAATGCCGATACCTCCGACAGTTGCTCGCTCAGCTCTGTATCTAACGCAAGTCACAACTTTTCAGTACGGGACTCGGAAGCTTATGGTGCAAACACGTCGAAGTGTGGACGGTCTGATTGCAGTTTATTTGACTATGCAGGGCGCCTCGATGCAAGATGGCTTGATATGCAGTTATTGAAGATCATCACCTCGTGTGGGCAATTATCAGCCCAATCATCTTTCGGGGCAGTTAGAGAGGGTGGAAGCGACACGCGAGTCTTGGCAAAACAGAAACGGCGAATTAACTCAACAACGACGACAGCAACCGAAAAGTGGACAGCGGCAATCGATTCTTAACGTCGAATTGACCCCAGCACGAGACTCTCAGCACCTCAGGACTGCCGGAGGAGGGCGGGCACGTCAGAGAAAAGAGCGCGCACAAGAAACCACGCAATTGTGTGGATTCGCGAAAAGTCTTGGCCGAAAAAAGACGAAAACGAAATGGCAAAATAAGTCAACAACCACGGCAGTAATCAGCAAATGGACACCGGCAAATGATTGTTAGCAGCAAGTTCACCATGGAAAGACTTTTGCAGCAGCACTGGATTGCCAGGGGTTGGGCACTTGAACAGCAAAGTGAGTATGCATCTGTGATGCGACCACAAATTCAGGAACAATGGTGACCCCAAGAGGAAAAAGTCCCACTGGGGTATTTGAGGGGATTGGGGCACCAATTCAGACAGGTGGCACAGAGATGGGGAGAGCAGGAGTAATAGAAGTAGTGAATGGCATGGTGGACATTGCGTCAATGACATGTGCCACCCCTGCAACTGGGACTGCAGCAGAGCTGCTGGATGGCAATTAGAATGGGATGATGCCGAGGAGTGGGGTCCCACAGGCTTCAAGGGCCCCCAGGGACTGGAAGAGCTGTATGGAGAGAACAATGTGTAGTGTTAGCAACGGTTCTGGACCGTCACTTCAGGTTTGGGTCTGGGTCCAAACTGAACTGTCACTTCCGGTCGGGGTCCGGGTCGAAACCGAACCATTGCCAAATTGGTGGTCCGGGTCGTCAAACAACGCAAACTGTCCACTTGGGTACAGTTCTATGGTAAACTCCCAACCCCTCTAAATTGGGTGGGTTGTCAGTGCACCGGGAAAAATGACCTTACGCGACGTGTAACTCATAGAGAAGCTGTTTTTGGGACAGTGATCCATAGCATATTTGACGCGTGGCACTATGAGGTCCTATGGACCTGCGCATAGACTAGAATACTATGATACACATCTGACTATGTGCGCTTGATACTATATATCATGCTGCATTTAACATACTTGAAACTAAACTGCTAAATGCATTCATTGCACGATCCCAAGTCCACCTCCACGTACGGTCTCAAGTATACTCCCGGGCATGCCCTCAAGGACGCTCCCAATTGGACTCGATGACACTCCCAGCCTGCTTGACTATACGCTCCCAAGTAAGCTCTCAAGACGCTCTCAAGCACACTCCCGGGCATGCTCTCAAGGACACTCCCAATTGCACTCGATGACACACTCCCAGCCTGCTTGACGTACACTCTCCAGTAAGCTCCCAAGGACGCTCCCAATTGCACTCGATGGTACACTCCCAGCCCATTGACCGTATGCTCCCCATAGAACTCAATGGCACACTCCCAGCCTGCTTGACTATACGCTCCAAGTTAGCTCTTAAGATGCTCTCAAGCACACCCCCGGGCATAATGTCAAGGACGCTCCCAATTCCACTTGATTACACACTCCCAGCCTGCTTGACTTACGCTCCCAAGTAAGGTCTCAAGACCCTCTGAAGAACACTCCTGGGCATGCTCTCAAGGACGCCCCCAATTGCACTCGACGGCACACTCCTAGCCTGCTTAACTGTCCGCTCCCAAGTAAGATCTCAAGACGCTCTGAAGCACACTCCCGGGCATGCTCTCAAGGACGCCCCCAATTGCACTCGATGGCGCACTCCTAGCCTGCTTAACTGTACGCTCCCAAGTAAGCTCTCAAGATGCTCTGAAGCACACTCCTGGGCATGCTGTTAAGGACACCCACAATTGCGCTCGACGGTGCACTCCTAGCCTGCTCAACTGTACGCTCCCAAGTAAGCTCTCAAGATGTTCTCAAGCACACTCCCGAGCATGCTCTCAAGTACACTCTCAAGAGGCAAGACACTTCGATTCTCACTTGACTATATGCTCCCAAGTATGTGTTGAGATCAATCAAGTACGAATAGAGATATTGAATTGACTATCGTACAAAAGTGATTGGCTAAAGAGCAAAGAGAGAGAAAGACAGGCAAATATATATTGGAAAGGAGGGCATACTCGGGAAAGCCAAGTATCACATCCGGAGACCAATGCCGAGCATCACTGCCGGGGCTAGCCTTACTCCTCGGCATGGGGGCTGGTGGAGGCAGCAAGCCACCAGCCACATGCCTGCAGCCTTAGGCCGTCGGGGGCTTAGAGCCCCCGAACGCCACACAAGCCATCGGGTCAAATCCTGTGCCAACAGTATGCTCCTGGGTGCTCGATCTAGAGACTTACTGAGTTGCAGGGGCCAGGCACCGGGAGGTGGGTGGGGGGTGGCCGAAATCATGACATCGGTCGATATCATAGTCTAAACCTTATTTTAGCGCGGCCACCGCGACGAGATCTCACGATGCCTCATGGTCATGGTGTTGACAATTGCAGCCTTGGATTCTGCAGGAAAGGTAGAAAATTGGATCTCGGGGAGAGTAGATCTCCGACTCGGATTTTCCAGCGGAATCTGCTGCCCTCTTCCCACCGATTGTGGATGTATGTGTGTGTATTCGGTTCAGGGCTGATGGTGATGACGACAATGGTGATGATGGCGATGGTTATGGTGTCGGTGATGGTGATCATAGTACCAGAAGCACTTAGAGAAGTAGGTTGCCTATGTCAACGTTAGCATCAACACCTCCACAGACTTAGAACCTTCTATTAGGCAAAGCTTCCATAGACTTAGAGCTTCTATTAGCCAAAGCTTCCAGACTTAGAGCCTTCTATTAGCCAAAGCTTCCACAGACTTAGAGCTTCTATTAGCCAAAGCTTCCAGACTTAGAGCCTTCTATTAGCCAAAGCTTCCACAGACTTAGAGCTTCTATTAGCCAAAGCTTCCACAGACTTAGAGCTTCTATTAGCCAAAGCTTCCACAGACTTAGAGCCTTCTATTAGCCAAAGCTTCCACAAACTCAGAGTTTTCCTTCGGCCAAAAGCTTCCCATGGCAAACTCTACTTCTTCCGAATATGCTTCTACATGCTTGATACAGAGACTTGTTGAGCATTGTTTGGTGGGTGGCGTCTGCGTGTGGCAGGTGGCTGGTAGCGGGTGGCGGGCGGCCGAAATCATAACGTCGGTCTTTATCATAGTCTGAATCTTATGTTTAGTGCACCCACCGAGACGAAATCTCACGATGCTTCACGACCATGGTGTTGACAATTGCAGCCTTAGATTCTGTAAAATGGTAGACAATTGGATCTTGGGGAGAGCAGATCTCCTACTCAGATTTTCCAGCGGAATCTGCTGCTTGCTTCCCACGGATTGTGGGCGTATGTGTGCGCAATAGGGCCTGGGCTGATGGTGATGATGGTGATGGTGATGATGGCGATGGTGATGATGGCGATGGTGATGATGGCGATGGTTATGGCGGTGATGGTGATGGTGTCGGTGATGGTGATCATAGTACCAGAAGCACTTAGACAAGTAGGTTGGCTACGTCAACGTTAGCATCAAAGCTTCCACACTTAGAGCCTTCCATTAGCTAAAGCTTCCACAAACTCAGAGTTTGCCATTGACCAAAGGCTTCCAGTGGAGGAAAACTCTACTCCTCCCGAAGCCTGGCTCTCTCAAGCAGACTCTCAAGCAGGCTCTCAAGCAGGCTCTAGAGCCGGCTTTCAATCGCCAGCGGGCTCTCATGCAGACTTGCAGCGATAGTGTGTACAGTAGCGGTATAACAGCACGAACTAAAGACAAGTATAGGTCCACTCTGGCTGGCAGCCGTATATAGTACCATAGGCCCACGCGCGCAGCTCTATGAATCGACTATAGATGACTATAGGCAGCGTGTCGCGCAGGGGTCCACGGGAAGCTTGCTATGAGCTACGCGTGTGCGCGTAGCGCAGCCCATAGTCAATTTGCACTTTTGCCGATGTGGGTCATCCAGCGGATCCATCTATAGATTCATATCAGGCTCTTGTATTTGCAGTGTGTAAATAGTATCTTATCAAAATCACGTGTTCAGCAACCAATAATGCGCTTTGGCATGTTGTGAAGTTTGCTATATCGATTAATTTGGTATTTGTATTTCATGTTTGATATGTAGTATTTTTGCTTATCAAGGCAGTCAATAATACAGTTATGGGCATGAAGATCCACACAATGCTTTGATTACGAAATATGTAAGACTTAAAACGGTTGACACTTCATTGATGCACATTTTCAGGATGCGGTAGGGAGCCTGTCACTGTTGTTTTTGTCAGTAAAGGCTGCCAATATCTGATACATGAATGTCTGCAACCAATCAGAACATAAATTACCCAAAATGTAATGCTAAAAATAGTTGATGCTCCATTGACACTTATTTTAAGAATGGGGCGGTGACTGTGTTGCTATATCTTTTGCCTATAAAAGCTACCAATAGGTCCATTATGAATAATACTGACCAAGTCACTTGTGAATTACCATACTTATAAGACCACAAATCGTTGAGTTTCCGTTGATACTCATTTTAATGTATTGTTCATTCAACATCTGCTGCCGTCTATATTTGTTTTGATCATGACTTGACCTTATTGGTTGTCTTTGTATCCAATTGAGACTCGGCCCTGTGGCAAAGCCGAGCGGTGTAATATTCTTGCACTGTTCACTCTCACATGACTAAACATAATGTATTTCGCCAAAAGATTCATTACAGCTGCCATATATCTGTTTATCAACCAATATTCACAAGCTACATCTCAGCATCTGCCCATAATATATCTCTAACTGAAACTCTCAGTCAAGCTACATACAGAAGCTGGTGAACCATTGATGCATTCTGTTCTACTTTTTCAACACTCCTTTATTTCTCCTTGTTTCTATTGTATTGACCATCAACAAAAGCTTTTCAGCCTGTCTCTTTGACTTCTGTGTTGGCGGAACCAATCTGGGAACAATTGGCATGGCACTTACATCCTGCTGCTCTGGGCATTCCGGATTCTCTATGTCATTATTGTGCTCTATATCAGATTTATTGTCTGCTGCGCAATCATCTTTGCTGTCATTTGGATTATCCAAGTTGCCATACCAGTCTAGCCAATTTTTCGTGTCTGAAATGCTTTCAGGTATGCTATCCTTGTCACTTTCAACTGGATAACAGTTGATTCTCTGGATTTGGCAGACATTTAAGATTTGGGTTTGTCTTTCAGGGAGGTCCTTGGCAGACAAAGCTGGTGGCAAAGGTGATCTTTCTGACAATTTAAATGCAGCCGCACCATCATGATGAGAGAGTGACCAGGAGGCTTTAATACTCTCTTCTGTGTCCGAAATGTATCCAAAGGCTGTCATCTGCTTGTTTTGAGTGGGAGATTCCTTGTGTGTAGCAAATAGGTTCTGGCTGCCCTGCCACATTTCCAAAAAGTCGTGGACCTTGGCCAGTCTGTGCAATTTCTTTTCTGCCGCCGCTTTCTTCATTTCCAAGTCCTTTTCTGTGTTCGTCATATCTGATACAGGGCTATCACCCACTAAAATCTCATTATGGGCTTGGGTAAAATGCCTTACAACCACTTTTTCGTAAAGGGTCTCACCTGTAGTTTTTGACAGCCTCCAGCCAATAAAATCTCGCCCAAGGGGAAAACTGGCCTCCACTCCGACACCAAGTGGTATGGTAGAGAATATGTTGCATGCCACATTGAAGAGATCAGCGTACTTTGGGTACGTTTCCTCTTGTTGGCGCCACCAGTCGGTTATGTCTGGTATCCACAATGCACTGCTAATCTCTATTGGATCGCAGTGGTAATCATTGAGATTTGGATTAATTTGACACCAGTTTCTTGGTGCTTCAGGCGGGGAATTCAAATTGAGTCTGGTGGCAGTCAATAAGCATGCTGCGCAATCGCTTAGTTCGGGTGTCATCTTGACCACATTGTCAGGCGTTAAATATTCTTGATCATCATTGGACAAATCATATGGATCAAATGATAATTGACAAGATCCAGAAGCAGTTCCAAAGGGGACGAGATTGCTGCTCGGTAAGGTTTCGTGTATATTGAGAGGCCCATGTTGAAGTTTGACTCAGTATTCACTTTCCACATACTTCAGAAAGGCCTCTTGGTATTGGGTAGTATAGGATGTCATCTCTTAAGGATTAATATCCATTTCCTTGTGTATTGTTAGCAACGGGTCTGGGTAACCTGCCAGTGGTCCAGTATTTGGCCGGTGGTTTGGTTTGATTTGGTTCCAAATCTGGCCAAAAACCCGACCTGCATTGTCTTGGTGGTGGTGTTACCTGGACCGGACATAAACCCTCATTTGTTGGCCGGGTGGTACCCAGACCGCGGTTCCATTTTATGGTTCCTGCAACTTTTGCTGTAGTTAAGTATTTGAGTTCTGATTGTATCATGACATGATAAGTATGAAGATTGTGTAGTTCTAGTCGCTCTTTCACCTCCGACTTTCATATTTGCGATCCGACTGATATTCGTTGAGTGGCTCTGAAATAAAGGCACATTGTACGCGAAATGATCATGTTTTCGATAGCAACTCAACAAATATTGGTCGGATCACAAATGTGAAAGCTGGAGGTGAAAGAGCAGCTTGAACAGCACAATCTACATACTGATCATGTCACGATACAATCAGAACTCAAATAGTTAATTGGAGCCAAAGTTGTGATGTTGAAATGCCGGGGTTTTGGTAGTGAAACAAGCCCATTGGCAACGTTTCGGGTTTTCGTGTGGTAAAGCTCATTGCAACTCTTCGGTTCTGGTTTGTACCCTAACCCGGAACTGTTGCTAACCCTATCCTTGTCTCACTTTCAATACGATTGCAACTTCTGGAGATGATCAAGAATACGGGCAGAAATGAGAAGCATGCCTGCCATGGGAGTAACTTCAGTGTAGTATTCAGACAACTTCTATCGAGCCAACTTCACAGTGAAGAACAAGTTTTGCTTCTATTGAGTCTTCTTCTTAGCCAAAGCTCGCATCATGCCATCCATATAATTGAACAAGTTATTGCATACTGTTATAACGTAATGCAATGTAGCTGTATGCCTCTTCAACATCCACAGGGTCCAATATCCAAATGGCCTCAATACCTCCATAACATACTTCACAATGGGCCATTCATTGTGAGTTGTGAAACATGGCTGTTAATCACTGTATTTTCGATTTTGGAGCCACTTGCTTGTGAGTTCCCGTAATTGGTATGTGTATTCAAACAACTCCAGGGTTGGGATTCAAGGTGTCTTTGCATTCATAATTGGAAGTACTGCAATGCCGACTTTGGCTTTTTGGCATGAAAATGCACTTGTTTCAGCGACCAGGTGTCAGTATAATCAATAACACAAGCATTCGCTACTGTATGAAGGTCAGTTTCAGGACTTTCAAAATATTATGAAATAGGTACTTTCTCAATTATCTTTGCTAAACATGGTCTCATGGCCAACACCTTGTTGATTCTAGCATCGCCCTCTTTTTGAAGTCTTTGACTATTCCCAATGTCTATGCTTTCATTCTCTCCAGCATCAGCAAAATGTATGTTGGTCACTAGGAGCCTCTGGGAGTGTCTGAGAGTTGTTGGACGAGAATCCCAGGGTGGTCAAATCCCAGAGTTTACTGGATCAATGCAGTGGCCTTCAGGTGCACCGGTGACAAGCCTGAGAGCGCCGATGACAAGCCTCGTAGCTCCTGGGAGCGCTGGTGTTCGGGGTTCTCCTCTACTATGTGATATTGTACTTGAGTCATGGTCACAAACATACATGTCAACAGCGACATGCATAACACCTATGCTAGACACTCAATAATACCAGCGGCATACTCTTTAGCAGGGGTTATGCTAGTCGCAAGAAGATTGTGGACAGCTGAGGCTGGCACAAATTCAGTGCAATTACTTAGCCTAGCTGGGTGTAGTACTCAGTCCGGGTGGTTTCCATCTTCCTTTGCCCTCCGGACACTTTGCGGGACATGTGTGACAACACACAGCAGTTGATTGTCAAAATGCAAGTATAGAGGCTCTTCACCCCTTCCTGTAACAGGTTGGAGAAAGGTGCCGCAAACCTTGGGTTATTGAACACCTAAGCATGATGTAACTGAGGGAATAATGACGTAGGTACAAAGCATAGAGCGAATATCATGCATTGATTTGAATGTGTCTAGATCGCAATGTAACCTCATATCGAGCACGAGGTTACACGTCAGAATTCTACATTGGCATAGCATCTGTAGTTTGCAGGTTAAGTTTATGAGGCAATTTGGATAAGGCCTGTTTCCAACTACCGATTCAAACGATAGTGAGATATCAAAGTTGAAGTTATGGTCTGATTTATCGGCTGACATCATATCATGCATGAACACGATAACCAAAGGGATTCATGACCATCTATGACAGGGGCAACCTAAATGTAAGACGCAAAGTTATGTGGTTATCATGAGCGATTTGAACCTAGTCTGAGGAGACTATAAAGAGATCACATTGTTGCGGCAATGAAAGAACAACTGGCAACGAACAGAAAACAGTTACCTACCAGTGAAGAAATATCCTCATTTATTATTGCGTTTTTATGATACATATACATATTATCACATACGAAAGAATCTATTAGCTTCCGTAGTGGCAGCCCCGCACCTTGAAGCAATTCTAATCAGCAGTACGAGAGATTTTAGAATTGAAGGGAATGCTGAAAACCATCGAGAACAATAACAACATAATCATGTATGCGCTCGAAAAGATTATATCCTACGCAAGAAATAATCAGTACAGCTTTCTAGCCCAAAGCGTTTGGTGGATATCTACTACTATAGGATTACAATCAGGACTCATTACTCACATCGATAATCTTCGTAATCGTTTAGAAGATATTCCGGTATCTAAGGACTGCGAGCATATTATAAAGGAGTTCTAAAAGATTAGAGCGAAACACAACGCTGAATCTCCCGAAGTATCTAGGAAGACTAGGTCGCAACTCAGCAAGTTGATATCAACAGCCAATCGGGTTCAGAACAGGAAACTCATTAACGCTTTAGAAGGTCACCCTCTGCTCAAGGGAATGAGTAAAGAGGAGATTCAGAGATGGACGATTGAACGAGAGTGCTTATGTTGTGCCTGGCCTTTAGGCAAGAAAGGAAGTCACCGGTTGAAATCTTGCGCCAGGGAAATTAAGCTAGATCCCGGGACACCAACATTTGGAAACTCTCGAAAAGATACGACAGATCTTGAGAATAGTTCTTCACAAGAATCCTCCAGTAGTGAAGACGAATAGCAGATTAAGGAATAGGATCTACGGTCGTATGCCTTAGTACCTGGTTGACTAAGACAGGTTACTTAAGTGTTGTTACCCCTGTAACAGTCGGCGACAAGCCTGGAAGCGCCGACCACAAGCCTAGGAGCACGTCGAAGCACGGTAGAGCAATCTGGGAAAATCATTATCTTCTTTGGGAACGCTACTGGTGCACCTGGAAATCATAGCTACTACTTATTGTTCAACGATTTTTAAAACTGATGTATTCAGTTTGTATTCTCATCTATACATGTATGTATCTACCTATATACAGTATATCTGGAATGGCTGCAGGTGGTGGTTGAGAGCAATTCGAAGTGTGCCTGAAGATGACAATTGAGTGAACCCAGAGATACACTTGGAGGTAGTTATGGTGTGAACTTACAGTCACTTGGAGGCAGAGATAGAGTCAGTTTGGAGATGCACTTGGAGGCCATGATCGAGGGAGTTTGGATATACACTTGGATGTTGAGATTGAGTGAACTCAGAGATGCATTTGGAGGCCGTAATCGAGCAAGTTTGGAGATGCACTTGGAGGATGTAATCGAGCAAGTTTGGAGATGCACTTGGAGGCCATGATCGAACGAGTTTAGAGATGCACTTGGAGGCCATAATCGAGCAAGATTGGAGGAGTACTTGGAGCCGGCCGATGGAAGGCAGTCGAAGGGAGGCGCACTGGGTGCTGAGACCCTGTTTATCAGTTAGTTAATTAGCAACCATGGGAATGTGGATGAGGTATCTTTACCTTTGAGCTCTCATGGAGAGCTGGCTGATCTTGTAGGGAGGCACGCTGGAAGCTGAAGCTACATTCAGGGGTCAACTCGTAATCGTGAGAATGAAGGGAAGACCAACAATCATGGGTGGATGCTGTACTCGGTGTATGCTGTACTCAGTGTTAACTCATGATTATAGCATGGAGAGATACAGAGGATGACTTAACTTTGTGTTCTGTGATGATGGTATAGTTGAGGATGAGAAAGAGAGAAGGAGGATGAAGATGGGAATAATATGGAGAATATGAGCGGATATGAGAACTCATGGGCATGATGTGCCGCATTGGGATTAGAAGACCTCGTATTGGTGTTCATACCCGCCGGATCGGGACCAGTACCTGCCGTATTGGGAATGGTCAATTGACTCGCACACGAAATTATCTTAAGTTCCAGTCTCTCAAGATGATTTCCCACATATCCTCTCATCTCTCTGCTTCCCGTCCTCAACTCTACCATCACCTAAGAACATGAAGTTAAGTCATCCCTCTCTATCTGTCCATGCCATCATCATGAGTTAACACTGCGTACAGCATACACTGAGTACTGTATCATCCCATAATCGGCTTTCTCCTGCTCCTAGCCAGTCTCTCATCTCTCGGTGGACCTTGTTGTACTCAACTATCTGCATTCCCACCATCTTGAGTTTGACCAATGAATAGAGTCTTAGCTCCTGTCCCCACCTTTCTCCGGATCTACCGCCTCCAGTTCAACCACCTCCAAGTACTCCTCCAATTCCGATCAATCATGGCCTTCAAGTGCATCTCCAAACTCGCTCAATTATGGCCTCCAAGTGCATCTCCCAACTTGCTGGATTACAGCCTCCAAGTTCGCACGATTGATGGCCTCCAAACTCGTTCAATTATAGCCTCCAAGTGCATCTCTCAATTCACTTGATCTTGGCCTCGAAGTGCATCCCCAAACCTGCTTGATCACGGGCTCCAAGTTCACATGATCAATGGCCTCCAAACTCATTTCATTACTGTCTCCAAGTGCATCTTTCAGTTCACTCGATCTCGGGCTCTTTGTGCATCTCCAAACTCGTTCTATCACAGCCTCCCAGTGCATCTCTCAGTTCACTTGATCTCGGCCTCCAAGTGCATCTCCAAACCCACTCGATCACGGCCTCCCAGTACATCTCTAAGGTTACATGATCATAGCCTCCCAGTACACCTCTAAGTTCTCTCAATGGGCATCTCCAAGTGCTCCTCCGATTATACTCGATAACCCGTCTGCAGCAAAGATTGGCCGTATGTACACACATTGAGAGACTTAGATAGATAATACATGCCATATTATGATGTAGCAAATCTTGTGACTGTAACAGACAAATATGATAGACGAAATGGCTTGTGGTTATGGAACCATAAGAACCACTGCTGTGAGAATACGGCACCAAGTCTCCTGCAGAGCTGTGCAGAGCTGCACAGAAGGTCTCAGCTGTTCCAAAATTTGACTATCCTACAAGTCAATTCTTGGAGCATCCTGAATGCACCTCCATCACTACAGGTGCGTTTAGGAGCACCTGAGAATGCTCTTGCAGAGTCTGAGAACACTTTACTTAGCTCCAGTGGGGCATGGGAGCAGCTGGAAGTACTTAGAAGCACTGGTGAGGTCGACTACAGTGTCTGGGAGATTGGCATGTTGCTTCCGGACCGATTTACATTTTGCTGATGAGATTGCTGATCGCGCTCATTGGCTGTCCAAGACTTGGTGCGGCCGTTTACACCAAGACTGCTCATGAATGAACCTGAAGCCAGCTGTATGGCGTGCACCATACATGGTATATGATTCCTCAATACAGGCCACTCGATTTCAGAGGCCTGAAGTGTTAATTGCAGGTTGTGTGTCATCGAGTAATTGGAGGAAGCATTACCAGTGGTAATACCAAGCAAATGGCTGTCGGTATGCTCAAAATGATCAAGCTCATTCTTCAAATGTACAGCTAGCATTGCTCCAGGATGTGGGGCCTTGACCTATCATGTTTGATTAGCTTTCGAAAGTGGAAAAGAATAGGGGATCAACCTGATCGAAAGTACTTTGGATTTCACACAATGGCCAATTTCGATTCATGTAGTAAACAACGACCAACATTATGGCTAGTTTGTTCGTTGATGACCATCAGTCCAAAGCTAATGTAACTTTTTGTCATGACGGCAACTGCTTCTTAATTTCATCCATGGTCAGTGCATATTCCCTCCAGCAAATGTTGCCAAGGGTTGTAGCGGACGGCAGCACAAGGTTATCACGTAATGCCTTATATTACCATTGTAGCTCGACATTTGATATACCGTTCCATGGAATATAAGCCAAAACACCTTCTATCATGAGGTAGTGATTCCATGGGTTTTGGTGAAATTCGGATGTTTCAAAGTCCTTAGCTGCCAGTTTGGAATGTTTTGTCTGTCCATCAGCAAAATGTAATTCGGTCCGGAAGCCATACGCAAACCTCTCAGACACTCCGGTAGCCCTCGCCAGTGCTTCTAAGTACTTCGAGATGCTCCCAGCCCCACCTGGAGCTTTGCAAAATGCTCTCAGACTGTGCAAGAGCATTCTCACGTGCTCCTGAAAGCACCTGCAGTGATGGAGGTGCATTCAGGATGCTACGAGATTTGACTATTAGGATATTCAAATTTTGAAGCTGCGGAGACCTCTGCGCAGGTCTGCGGGAGACTTGGTTCCGTATTCCCACACCAGTGGTTCTTAGGGTTCCATAACCACAAGGCATTTCATCGATCATATTGGTATTTGTTACAGTCACAAGATTCGCTACATCATAATATGGCATGTATTTTCTAAGTCTCTGTATATATATACATTCGGAACTACAGGAATAACGGAGATGGACTCAGCGACAGGCAGTATATATTTCGGAGACCCCAGGGTAGAGAGACATCTCATTATACGAAATACACACTCTATCTTGCCCAGCTTCGAGGTGTGCCTGAAAATGTCAATCGAGTGAACTCAGGGATACACTCCGATGCCGTGATCGAGCAAGTTTGTAGATGCACTTGGAGGCCGCGATTGAGCGAGTCTGGAGATGAACTTGGAGGCCGTGATTGAGCGAGTTTGGAGATGCAATTGGAAGCCGCGATGGAGCGAGTTTGGAGATACACTTGCAGGCCGCGATCGAGCGAGTTTGGAGATGCAATTGGAAGCCGTGATCGAGCGAGTTTGGAGATGCACTTGGAGGCCGCGATCGAGCGGGTTTGGAGATGCACTTGGAGGCCGTGATCGAGCGAGTTTGGAGATGCACTTGGAGGCCATGATCGAGCGAGATTGGAGGAGTACTAGGAGGCGGTCAATCTGTAGGCGGTAAGTTCGGGAGGGAGGCGCGCCGGGAGCGGAGGCGCGACGGGAGCGGAGACTCTATTCATTGGTTAACTCATAATTGTGCGAATGTAGAGAATTGAGTACAACATGGTCTGCCGACAGATGAGACTGGCTGGGAGCGGGAGACAGTCGATCTTGAGATGATGCAGTACGCGGTGTATGCAGTACTGAGTGAATGCTGTACTCGGTGTATGCTGTACTCGGTGTTAACGCTTGATCATGGCATGGAGAGATAGAGAGGGATGACTTAACTTTGTGTTCTTAGGTGATGGTAGAAATGAGGACAAGAAAGAGAGAGATGAGAGGGTACAGGGGAAATCATCATGAGAAACTGGGACTTAAGATAATTGCGTGTGCGAGTCAATTTACCATCCCCGATACAGCAGGTACGAGTCCCGATCCAGCGTGTAGTTACACCAATACGAGGTAATCCCAACCCAATCCGGCACGTCGTACCCCTGATCACTCATATCCGCTCATATCCTCCCCATCATTCTCATCTTCATCCCCCATCTCTCTCTTTCTCGTCCACAACTCTACAATCATCGCAGAACACAAAGTTAAGTCATCCCTCTCTATCTCACCATGTCATGATCATGAGTTCGCACCGACTACAGCATACACTGAGTACAGCATACACCGAGTACAGCATACACCGAGTACAGCATACACCGAGTACAGCATCCATCCAAGATTGTTTGTCTTGCCTTCATTCTCATGATTACGAGTTGACCCCTGAATGTAGCTTCAGCTTCCGGCGTGCCTCTCCATGAGAGCTCAAAGGTAAAGTCACATTGTCACATTCCCACGGTTGCGAGTTAACTAACTGATGAAAACAGTCTCCGCACCTGGCGCGCTGTCCATCGACTGCCTCCCAGTACTCGTCCAAACTCGCTCGATTACGGCCTGCAAGCGCATCGTCTAACTTGCTCCATTACGGTCTCCAAACTCGCTCGATCACGGCCTCCAAGTGTATCTCCAAACTCTCTCGATTACGGCATCCAAGTTCGCACGATCATGGCCTCCAAGTGCATCTACACACTCGCTCGATGACTGCCTCCAAGAGCATCTCCAAACTCGATCGATCACGGCCTCCAAGTGCATCTCCAAACTCGCTCGATCGCAGCCTCCAGTGCATCTCCAAACTCGCCCGATCACGGCCTCCAAAGTGCATCTCCAAACTCGCTCGATCGCGGCCTTCGATCGCATCCTCCAAAGTGCATCTCCAAACTCGCTCGATCATGGCCCCGGCGTGTATCCTCAAGTTCACTCGATCGTCATTTTCAGGCGCACCTCAAATTGCTCTCAAGCACCGCCTGCAGCCAGTCCAGAAATACCGTGTGTAGATGGGTAGCTATATAGATACATAGATACATTGATGGGAATACAAACTGAATACATGAGTTTTAAAAATCGTTGAACGATAAGTAGTAGCTATGATTTCCAGGCACACCTGCAGCGTTTCCAAAGAAGATGTTGTTTTTCCCAGACTGCTCTACTGTGATTCGAGGTGTTCCCAGACTTATCGCCGGCGCTCCCAGGTTTGTCCCCGGCGCTCCCAGGTGCTCGCAGGCATGTCGTAGGCGCTCCCAGGCTTGTCGCCGGCGCTCCCAGTGACTCTGAAGGCCGGCAGGAATGCCCTCCTAAGTTTTGATACTCTCCTGAAATTGACGCATCTAAATTTACTCTCCACATCCTCTCAGATACTCCTGGAGGCTTCCAGTGCCTAAAATACATTTTGCTGATGTCATTTCAGTCAATATGGAATAACCTGGATATCAAATATGATTTGACTCTTCTAACTTACTATTGTGATTCCTCAACTTCCTTGCCTCTTCAGGATGGCCAAAGCTGATTCATCGAATGTCGAACTAGTCAATTCAGTAACCTCTCACTCTGTTAATTCATTCAACTTTGCGATGTGAGCTTTTGCCAGTAAGTGTATCCACATTGAGCTAGTCCCATGTTCTGATGGATGGCGAAGAAGTTGATGACCAACGATACATATGATGCCAAGGCTGCCAGTCTTATCAATTCCACAGTGTGAATACAATTGCCACAATGGGGCATGTCAAGAATCATTCCAGGGAATAGGCTGCTTCGAGGCAACATTCATTGAAGCCCAATATGCATCGAAGATGATTGTTAAACTATGGTCATTCAAAACATGAATAAAGACACATTGGTTTGTGGAACAGATTATAACTTCGAGCAAAGAGGTGTTCAAAATTTTTTAATCCAATATGGGGGACAGAATTACAAAGCTGTGTAATTCGACTCCAAAGAGTACCTAAGGTGACGTTACACTATAGCAGACTGTGGGTTCTTAAATATTGACTCTACTGCTACAAGCAAATAAATCAGATCTGAAAGACATTGCATGCATATTTGTGAAGTTGTATACAAGGATAGATTGCAAAGACTGACCATGTAAAACTGGATTTAGGAACAGCACAATGCAGTTTATTGCTGTGTTGCATTCTGAGACTCCACCAACATTGTTGACCCTTTGTGGGCGCTCAATGTAGGAGGCGGATGTGATATCATTACCAGCATTTTTGCCAATCAAGACTGCTGATAGGCTTATTGTTGGTTTTCTTCAGTCTATTGCCGTTAGAGTATCCAAGATGCAAGATCAAAAATCGTTGACGCTCTGTTGATACTCTGTTGATGCTCTGTTGACAGTCTGTTTATGCTTGTTTTGGGACATGGTTACAATCTTGTCGTAAGCATTTTTGCCTTGTAAGGTGGCTGATGGTATGACTATAGCTTAATGTTGCCGCACAGCCCTTGGATTTTCCAGGATGCAAGGCCAAAAGTCATTGATGCTCTGTTGACGCTCATTGTTAGGACATAGTAGTGATGTTGTCGCCACTATGTTCGCCTAGAAAGGAGGCTGATAGTTCAATTATGACTTAATGTCGCCGCACAGCCCTTGAATTTTCCAAGATCCAAGGGGTAATATCGGTGACACTCCGTTGATCCTCATTTTTAGGACACAGTAGTGATGTTGTCACAATGATTTTCGGCTAGAAAGACCGCTGATATTATGATTATGGCTTAATGTTGCCGCTCAGCCATTGGAGTTTCTAAGATGCATGGCCCAAAGTCGTTGACACTCATTCTTTGGACATAGTAGTGAGGTTGTTGCAATAGTTGTTGCCTAGAAAGGCGGCCGATAGTTCAATTCTAGGTTGATGTTGCCCTACAGCCCTTGCAATATCTATGATGCAAGGCCTAAAGTTGTTGACAACCCATTGATGCTCATTTTTGGGACATAGTAGCGATGCTGCCCTAATCATGTTTGCCTAGAAAGGTGGCCAATAGTTCAATTATGAGTTAATATCACCGCGCAGCCATCTGGATTTTCCATGACTCAATGCCAAAAATAGTTGACGCTCTGTTGACTTTCCGTTGATGCTCATGTTCAGGATGTGGCAACTAGTACGTTATTTGTGTTTTCCGCTATAACGCCTACCTATAGATTTACTGGGAAAGGATGTGACAATGCAGACCATTGATTGCCGAATGTGTAAGACTAGAAATCATTGACACTCTTTTGATGCTAACATTAATCACATTGAAACAGCCTTTGTACACTCAATAATTGTATGCAACCAATCCTATGCACATTATTGAAATCCAATACTGTGTTCGTATGTATTATCGTTTGCATCCAGGAGATTTGTTAGCTCTCTATTTCTAATCAACTACTATCCACGCTATCTGAGTGAGAGATGACGTGGCCCTATGAGATTCCCTCGCTTTCGGCTGGCAATTTGCGGCATGGACATTATTTTACTAGTTATTGGTAAATATTGCTCGATTTCCTCACCTTTCCTTATCCAGCACCTTCTCGTCAATTTCCATGATGTACCATAAGTAATCCTGAATATCTCAATCATGTGCATGAGGTCTGTGCAGAGAGTTTTGTGGTTGGATCGATGGATGAATGCAGCATGACAGTCGTCGTTCAGACAGATTCGTCATCAGCACTGACTGCTCTCTCTATAACATGTATGACATCACTTACTTAAATTTTGTTAGTATATTTCGTCACTAATTTAGCTTTTGCTTTGTCGCTTAACAGTCACTTGCAGATAGAAATTGAACGTGTTGGCCCTTTTTCTGGGTGATTTGAATTCTAGAACTTTCTGTTAGGGGGTTTCTTAATAGCGATAATGATACTTGATTTATGAATACCAGATGCATACATATTTACGATATGCATAACACCTAGGCATGTATTTTTCGAGTGGTCAGCAATATTCTCTTTAGCGGGAGTTCATTTTGGTTGCGCAAAGAGTATGAACAACAACTATGGAAGAAGTAGCATTGGTAGTTCTGCCTTCATTCACACCTGAATACTCTACGGGACATGCATGGAAACAAGCACAGCAGTTGATAGTCAACACGCGATTATGTGAACTCTTTACCCCTACCTGGAATGGGCTGGGATATTGTATAGCATGTTCCACTCAAGAGAATGGATTCGACCTTAACATGACATAACTGAGGGAATACTGATGTAGGCAATGGCCTAGAGTGAGCAATGGGTATTGATTGGAGCAGTCTGGATCGCACTGTAAATTTGTATTGGCTATGAGCTTACGTGTAAATATTCTATGTTGGTACATTGTTGGTTGGTTGCGGATTAAATCTATGACGCAATTTACAAACTCATCTGCATGAGGGATATAGAAGCCAATAGGCATTACAAACATGGTTGGTAGATGGTCCAACTACCGACTTGATTACATCAACTCTTGACCCCTACCTGTAATGGGCAGGGATATTGTATAGCACATTCCGGTCAAGAGAACAGTCTCGACCTGAATATGACCTAACCGAGGGATTAATGATGTAGACAATGGCTGAGAGTGCGCAGTGCTTATGGACTCAAGCAGTCTGGATCGCAATGTAAACTCGTATCAGCTACAATCTTATGTGTAAATATTCTGTACTGGCATAGTGTCGGTTGGTCGTCGATTAAATCTATGACGCAATTTAAAAACTCATCTGCATGAGGGATATAAGAGGTGATAGGTATTACCAACATGGTTGGTAGATGGTCCAACTACTGACTCGTACCATTGCGAAAAGGTCGAAGCTAAGTCTGTCTGAGGGTGCGATGGATAGCTTGATATGACAGGAGAGTATTGCTTTCAAAATACATTGCATAAACCCGATAAAGGGAGCATTCTCAAGAGATAGGAACTAGGTGTGGGGGCCTGAGACTTTGCTATAAAGAGACAGCATTGTCACGGAGGAAATGAAGGAAACAAGCAGTGAACAAGAGTCAACTCAGAAGCAACGAAGACAATCTTAAAATATTATTAAGAATTCTATCTATAACAAATTCATAATTTCTACACTCATTCACCTACGTGACCAGGCGACCTATGCCTGGACGACAATTGACACAGTCTGAATACGCACTACAATGCACTGTCGAATCATTTGGTAATCTACTCCTTGAACTCCAAGATCAACGACTAACCCACATCTACGAAGTGGTTTTTTGTTTCTGCGAAGCAGAGAATATTAATTACCTGGTGTTGAGGTATCTGAACACCAGAGCATTACCCTATGAGGAGTTTTCCAAAGATTGGTTGCAGGTTGGGGAGATTTGATCTTTGTCTATATTGGAGACAGGCAGTGGAGAAGATACAATTTTGTGGGCTCTTGTAGGACAGTAAAAGAGGTTGAGTTTCTGGAAGAAATGAAGAGAGAAAGAGAAACTAGATAGGCGGCTGTACTTAGTTCAATAAATATTGTATTGATTATTGGGGTTAAGAACCCCCGTAACACTTTCACATGGTGTATTCAACCCTTGCACATGCACAGACAAATTATCATGTCTCACAATTTGGTCACTGAAGTCAAGAAATAGCTGATAAGTAGCAAAATTGGTAAACATATTGCTTTTCACCAAGAGATGACGTCAAACAGTACAGTTGGCCTACCTGTTCATCTGCTGACACAGGTGCCATCACCATGGCTTCGTTCGAAACCGAAATCTATATGGTGATTAGCTGGAGGATCTATGCAGGGGTAAAAGCATACTGGATCAAAAAGCTAAATTTTCTGCAATGGTGATGTATCGTGCTGTGTGGCGGACTCAAAACTGGACATGCTTGTGTTCGACTGCGGCTTCACCAGACAAAGCGTAATATGACTACTTCCTGGTCAAGAAGTCCCTTGCAGCATTTGCACTATTTCGGGGACAATGTCAAGTTACTGAATAAGCTCTTCAAATGTTTTCGGTGCAGGTGCTGCAGCATTATCATTCGTCTGCGGTTGAACGACGGCCGGAACCCGCAGTTCAGATGTGCTGTACTTCATACCTCTTTGACGGGAGTAGTCGGCTGCATCCTCCCATCCTGGTTGTGTCAATTCGTCAAGCATTATTTGCGTCTGCGGAAACCTCTCCATGTAGTGCAGTACCATTTTGGTGACTGTGCTCATCACCCAGCCGGGTTCGTCATCTTCGCTCAGATTGCCCTGCTCTGTCTCTTCATCATCCTCATCTTCCCCATCCTCCTCATCGTCGGAACTTGCAAGATTACTCACACTGTCTCCAATAGCAGCCATGATCTCCTCAAATGTTTTTTTGTGCTCTCTGTTTATCAATCCAGCAATTTTGTTACGGGGGTTTCAATGACCTATGTATTGGTACTTTAAACGGCCCTAGATGATTTCCCCTATTCCTGTCCAAGGCCGACTGTGAGATTCCTACGTATCAGTCGTAACATTTGACTTCGTGTAAGTCAGGCCGAGTGTTTGTTCTCCTGAAGTCGTTTTAGTGACCTAGCTTTCCTAAGCTGCCTTTTGGTCAAAGGTAATGGGTTGAGGCAACCTTGAGCAACTGTCTTCCAGGTAGCCTCGGATTTATCGATGAATCGTTCTTCACGATCGAATATCTGATCCACTCTGGATTCTTCTGCAATCCTTTGTGAAGTAGGTGTTACTTCACGAGAGACAGTAACTTCTTTGGCCCGAGTCTGATGTATAGTCTTGATATTCAACGACTGATTGTTGGATCATTTCGAAAGATCATCAATATGTGTAAATAGGCCTTACTCCAATCCAGTAATGGACGCTAGCCACCAGACACAATGCGCAAAAAATATAAACTGATTATTCCATGCGAAGGCTATAATCGTTTCGAATCCATATACAATTATGTCGTTATCATTTTCAGTGATAATAGTCAATCGTAGGAATACTTCTGAAGGTGCGGGGCTGCCACTACACAAAGCTAATGAATTTTGATATATATAATAATAGCTAAGAGTATCATAAAAACTTAATAATAAATAAAGGTGTTTTTCTGCTGGTAGGTATTGATTGACTTTTACTGCTAGAGCTTGTTCTTTCATTCTTCGAAACAATGTAATCTCTTTATAGAAAACTTCATTGGGGTGTTTACGCATGCGCACCCATACTTTGCTACTATGATTTAATCACTCATGACAGCACCATGCTTTGCAATTTACATTTGTAATGAATGCGCCTAGAAGATAATACCACATATTCCCTTTGGTTATCGTGCTCATGTAGGTGAGGTATTAAGACGTTACGCTACTGATAAGAATCATCCCACACCCGCATGGTATCATGTCAGACAACTCATCATATCATAACTTCAACTTGAACATCTTGCTTTCATCGGCTTGGCAGTTGAAATATGTATACCAACACGCTTTACGCAAATGAATACTGTAGTATCATCATGCCATAGATTTAATCGGCGACCAACCAATACTATGCCAATGGAGATCAAATAACGCACACGTTTCAACTTTGATCGAAACACTCTCGCAGTTGGCTTTCCGTCACAAACCAATGTGCAGGAATGCTTCAGGCCTCAGATCAACAGCCAGTGTCATATACTCTCAGTCACACCATGCTTAGGCCGAGACTATTCTCTTTGCCTGAAGAGTGCCCTAGTCCCAAACTTGCATGAGAGTTTGGCTATAAGATTCCATGTACATGCATATTGGCTAACAACTGCCTAGTCTGCAGATCGAGGTAATCCTCAGTATGATTAGACATATCACACCTAATATCTGGAAATGAATCTGGTTAAAAATAACACGCTTGCATCAGCAACAAATATTTCAGTCCGGGCGGAATGACTCTGTCAGAGTGGACGCGCTCCTCAGAGCCGTCACAGACACCCTGTTGGCGGATTACTCCGCCCCCAGCCTCAATACCAAGCGTCCCGTTGCATATTGCCCTCCGATCGCTGTTTCAACGTTTGTTTTCGCTATTTCGGTCTCCGATCATAAACGAACTCTCTGGCGTTGTGGCCAACTGTGACCATACGTCGGAATGGATTCATTGGGTACGTGCTTGCATTGGGATTGCAATGCGATGGGTGACGCTGCGAAAATCTCTCCTCGCGTTCCTTCTCCCTGCACACAAAATGCATTTCTCTCTTTACTAATTATACAGGATTGGAAGGCGATGAGTGACACTGCGAAAATCTCTCCTTGCGTTCCTTCTACCTGCGCGCAAAATGCAATTCTCTCTTTACCAATTATACATATCATTCGAAGTCACCAGATCTATGTGGCAGTTGACAATCCATCGCTTGTTCCGTCCGTCTCCTGTCTTACTACTAGTAGCTATCTCTGGAACTATGTGCACGTAGCCGACGATGTTTCCCACGCTGAAAACTTGCAAAGCAACGGCTGCAGGTGCTCTTCTCACTTGTACAAAGTTCGAGACGGGATCCAAGTTACCCGAGTTTTCGGAAGTTGTGGTGAGCGCCAGGGTTAACCAGTTCTCAACGAAATCTCAATCCTTGTTTTGGAGCTTGATTTTGAATAGTCGTTGCAGTTGCCACGGGAGACTCCCATTCAGCGCGCCCTAACACCTCCCCGGGCATTGCTTTACACACACCCAGTTGTTCCGTTGATCCCCTCCGCACAAGCTCTGTCTTCCTGTGCATTGACACATCTGAGATATGCGTTCACCTCCTAATCCCTCAACTTGAACCTTAATACCATGGTAAATACAGAGCTCCATTGCATGTAGTTGTTCATCTGATATATACGTCTTGTTATGACTCTTATGCTTTATAAACTCCCGAGTGCGACTGTATATTGCCCGGCGGTGCGTCGCATCATGCATATTGTCGAAAAATGCTCTGAAGTCTTTGATCATAGGGTCAGGATGCTTTCCATCACAGCGGTTGTGGGGTCCCATGGATTCTGGCTTCGCATATGACTGGGGGCTCAGGGGGGCAGCCAGATCAGCACCGGAAAGGAGGACTTTGCAGGTGGCAGCGCTGTTCTCCCAACGCTGAGCGAGGGCTTGGAGATTGAGCTCTCTGATTTCGAAGCAGAGGATGCGATGCTGAGAGGTGATTACTTGTGGCAGGTTGTTGAGATTGTGATTGGAGGCGTTCCAACCGTCCTTGAGGTTCGTTTTATGTGCTTGTTCATGTCTCTCGGCAGAATACTGTTGCAAGGCTCTGTATCAACGAACCTGTTCGGCCCAAGGTGACATCAAGTGGATCTTCAGAGAGTTGAAGTCGGCATCTAACTCCTTGGAAATATCTATCTCGTGGCTGATATAATCCCACCAGGCGTTCATTTCGCCCCGCTTCTTGGACGGTGTCCAAGTTTCAGCATTTGTTTTCTCGTCTTTCTTTCGCTTCTTCACGAGTTCTGTTCTCAGGGGATTGGCTTTGGCCTTCGCCTTTTTGCCGGCTCGCTCGAGTAAGGACACATCTTTGAAGGTGTGAACACGATGCGAGGCATCCTCCATGTAGCTCAATGTTCCATCATCGTGAGATTTATATTGAGCAAACATATAGATTTCTAACAATGCCCGTGTGCACACAATTGCGTGATTGAATATGGGACGCTTAGCGACCTTTCCCCCTCGTAGTGACTGGGTTACAACTCCAAGCAAGTACCGGCTTATTTCCTTCATCTCCTTCCCATTCCATTGAGAAACTTCCTCATATGACTTATTTTTTGGTGCGAGGTTGTGGTAAGCAGGCACGGATAACCAGATTGCATTGTACTCGTCAAGCCGTTCGTTTGTCTTCATGAAGTGGAAAATCCACTTCTGGAGGTGGTCAAGCATGCTGATCTGCATTGGATGGAGGAGGTCGGGTTTGGGGAGGTCGCTCACAATACAGAGAATATGTCGAAACACTTTGAATCCTCGGAGAACATGGCGCGACGAGAGTTCGGTATCGGCTGCCTTGGTGTTGGGATCTCTGAGTGTTCTGTATAGGTTGTGATCCCGCCGGGGGTGTTGCTTGTCAGGATGCACATAATCTCCAAGGTCGTTCTTTGGATACTCGCAACAAAAACAGACATGCTGCTCGAGATAATGTAGGTCGCTACACTCTGGACAATCTGCAAGCCGTGCTGCTAAAACCGCTTTGCAACGCCTGAAGTTGCCATTTGCACACAGAACGTTGTAATACCCGCTCCCGGCGCTGGGATTGTATTTAAAGGTGAGTGGTTGGAGTATCCGCCGGAGTACTTCATTCAGCACCTCTCGGTTTGTTTGCCGCTGTTCATCCAGCCGCTTCTGAGGAATATTGCGGTTCTTAATTGGAATCGGTAGGAGAGCGACCATTACGATGGTGTGCGATGAGGGCGTTAGGCGGAGCTTCGAAGATAGATTGCCAATTATCATATATACAGGCCACTCTTTCTTGTCGCCAGCAAAATTCGAGAGATGTGTTCTGTCGGACATGAGGATCAAGGGACCCAGAGTCTACCCCACTCTGAGGGTTGACTAAACGTCGATTAGCACATTATTATCCTCGAGTATTGCTCCTTACCTGTGTCTCCCACCACCAGTCCGCAGTTTGCATTTCGGTATAAAGGCGTTTCGGGGGCGTATCGCTGTTAAAGCACCGCTGAGGGGCGAAAATGAGATGCTCGGCGTAGGCTAGCTGCCACATTAACCATCTCATGCTATTGATGATGTCTCGACTCCAGTATTTGATAGGGCATTAGTGATTATCATTCCATCCTATATCCTCGAGAGTGTGTAGTTCCCACTCCGCGAGACCCTAATCATCAGGCATGGTAGCCACGCTCTTCTGGATGCCATCCTCGTTTTTGAAGCTTGGGGAATGCAGATCGGTTTTCCTTCCTTCAGCACGTTGTCATAGTACGTCTCCATGCCCTTCTTCTTGATCCCACACTGCATATATTTGTACTCTTCACGCGTCGCAAACGGGTAGTAGGGATTGTTTTGTAGGTTTGTCTCAAGGTAGCCCTGAGCGTCGCGTTCCAATGGCTCACCAATGTAATTGACCAGCGGAGCGCCAGCACCAGGTTATGTTTCCGTCCGTGGCAGAGGAGGTGGCAGTGGTTGAGACTCCGAGTCTACGATGATTTCAATGTCTTCGAGGTAGGGAAACGCATCCAAGTTTTCGACTGAATCTTTGTTAGCATCGAATTCATGACGTTGAGCGGGTTCAACGCGTTGGGGCACGCTCCGAACAGTGAGATTCATCTGAAGGGGTTCAGGATGGTGTCAATTGATATGTTTAAGTCGCCAGCTGTGTGAGGTGAACTTCTTTCGCCATCAAAATTCGGGGCAACAGAAAGAGGTCTTCTCTGGCATTGTTGACGACACGCGAGGTGTGGAGTAATCACTGTAGAAAGGGATGAAAGTTGGTGCTGGCCCTGAGCAGTCTGGTGTGGGTATAAGCTCACGATACTGGAGAGATATATTGAGCCTCAACACCATCACAAGGAGGTTCCTTACACGCCAGGAGTTGCAAAAACACTGCGTGCGCGATGTCCCATAATACTATGAATAAAATAAAACCAATAAAATACAACCAATACAAAACCTATAAATGAAATAAACCTTGAGCGATCCAAAAACCTCGCGACGCTTGTAAAGCTCAATGCCAGGGATAAATAGATTAGAACAAAGGAAATGAACAAGACAAGAACACGACCCTAACCCGAACGCAACAACCATTGCCTCCTCCGCAACGCCAGGACTGGTTCACTCCTCTCCTACCAAGCTATCTGGGCCTGCCACAGTGAGAGGGACATCTGGGAGAGGGATATCGGGCAGAGAGACATCAGGGAGAGGGACTTCGGGGAGAGTGACATCGGGGAGACAGTCGCCACCTGCCGATTCAATCAGCAGCTGCTGATTCACATCCACATACGAGGTGTTTCCGGCTGCCTCAGCTTCTTGCAGAGTTGGCACCGCCGGGCAAGGTTTTTGAGCCGTCACAAGCCCAAAATGCTCCAGCCGACTGAGGGAATGAGTCTCCGGAGTTCGTGGTCGTGGGAGAGGGTCCGGGGTTTGTGGCTGTTGGGCAGGCACCTGATGTTGTGGCTGTGGGGTATTCTCGCGCATCTCCTGGCCTTGCTCAGGTAGCACGATCGGCTGATTGTCTACCATGGTATCTTCATCGTCGGCCGATGTATTTACCATCTCTCCCTGGCCAATCGTCCGAGGTTCTTTGCCATCATCCTCATCCTTGTCCTGCTCCTCATCCTCATCCACCTCCTCCTCCTCATCCTCCTCCTCCTCCTCCTCTTCATCTTCCTTCTTTTCATCTTCCTCCTCTTCATCTTCCTCCTCTCAATCGTCACCGTCCCTTCCCATATCCACATCGCCGTCTAAATCAATACTCTCTGGTGCGTCCACATTATCCTCCATGCGCATATCCACATCAGGATCAAGTTCTGAGTCATATTCGCCGTCCGACTGGGTAGAGTCGATATCATCATCTGAGGAAATTGACCCAGCGGGCGATGCTTCGGGCTCTAAATAGATCAGCTCTAGTTCGCCCTCTGTGTCTGAGTCTGCCTCATACAGCTTAACAATACCTTTCACTTTACCGTTTCCCTTCCCCCTCCCCTTTCCTTTCCCCTTCCCATTCTTTGTTCCCTTCCCTTTCCCAGTTCCTTTCTCACCGCCCTGCATGTCCTCCTCACCTTCGACGTCGATATTGTCATTGTCATCGCCAGGACGGCTCCGTCCACCGCTTGGCGCTCCGGGATCCGCGCAGTTGTCATCATCATCATCCTCGTCGATTACCTCATCCCAATTCAGTGGTCTAACGGCCAGGAAGTCGCCTGGCTTGTACTGCCGGCAGGCCTCGCGGCTCAATTTTTGCCCTGAGATCATCGCTACTGTACCAAGAGAAACGCTTACCGGTGCGTTTAACCTTACCCGAGCTGGTTGTCTGCGGATTGGACCGATCGACATGATCCCCGAACGCAAGGGGGTTGTCCCACCTCCAATTGTTCATTTGGGCACGGGTTTTTTCAAACATTTGCCCCATATATGAGCAGAAGGCTGCCCACCAGTCACGAAACGGTGAACTCCTGCTCCTGCGGTGCGGCCACATCAGCTGGAGTTGTGAAAAGTGGCGAGTCTTGACTGGATCAAGTAAGATTATATCATTAAAGAGGTCCCAGGCTCTCTCATCCTTGACGCCGCTAACATTGTATATCCGTATGAGTCCGTGGATGTGTTCCGAGATGAATCCATTTATACGGTCCCAATCCAAAGACAGGCGTCGATTTATAACCGATGTTGGCATTTTTGCCCTAGCAGTTGCCTTCCCCATTCCTTTGCGGTTGCCCTTTGGTGCCATCACTGCGAGTTGAAAATGAATCTACATCCGACGTGTTAGCATCATGATACAGTTGAATGTAGCGAAAGGAATGCCAGAGTGAACGTACAAAGTTGTGTAGGTTATCAGGTGTGTTTTGGAATGAGAGGCGTTGTTTTGTGCAAGTCACGTAATGTGGAGATAGTTCAGGATGCTGCCGGTGTGTTTGATACAGGAGGAAAGCAGAATGGTGGTGTAGGCTGGATGAAGGGATATATATACTCGAGTTCCGGTGATTTCTTGGATTAAGGTTCAACTTGTGAGTTTTGTTGGTTAACGAACACCAAACGGCGCAGCAATCATTTTGCAGCACCATCAGGCACCTCATGAACGACAAGCCTCAAGACGAGACTTAGTACTCGCGGTGAGGACAGTTTGCAATGCCTGGCGTTGCGTTGGTATCTCATACCACTTTTACCGCTCAGATCTCGTGCATCCCAGAGCAAACTGAGTAGTTCTCAAGTTGTTCCAACAGTGCAACCATCCAACACGGCTACAAACGCCTAGCGGTGGAAAAAGCAGACACAACTGATGTCATAGGATAGAGAATATGTCATTGCTCGGTTTGCGATGCTTTTAGCTCTGCCAAAAGCGGATTTCCACCGAGAAGCAGAAGATATACACAATCGATAGTTCGAAGTATTCTGCCAAGAACGAGTGCAATACAATGATAATCACGCCAAGAAAGCATAAACACCCTTCAAGCGGTGCAAATAGACCTTCAGCCGTTGCTGTAACATTCAATATCAATACTGAGTTTAATCTGAGTTTAATCTGATGGCAGTTAACCCCATCATTCAATGCTTTTGCAGGGATCTCGTCCCTGAGTATTGTCACGGTTTAGAGTCTGGCGCGGTCAACACTGCGCCTCCCTTTTTGTCGAATCCCTACATGGTCGCTACCTTAGGAGTCTACCTCGCCTGCCGTTGCTTATGCAAGCAGAGGAAATCATTCCTACAGTCTTAATGTCGAATATCCACATCGGAAATTCCCTTCCCACAGCCCTCACCCTGTCACGTGTCCGGTTGTTCCAAATGTTCGAAGTCTTGCTAATCATCAGAATCAACAAAAGCGTGGGCATTTGCGGAATTCGCAACTTCCCCCTGCAAAGAGACCCGTTTCTGTACCGGCTGGCGAGAGGGATACCTCTCAAGGAGGGAGTTCCGTAGCCTCTACAATCGAAGATCAGAACTCCACCCCCGCATCCTCGCTGAACAATTCTCGTGTTGCAGATATCACTCAATGTGTGACTTCCACCCTGTCGGCTACACAGCGACGGTCAATAATTACTCCAACCGCCACGCCGGGTACAAGCAGTCGTAACACGTGAACACCCAGTGGAATCACACAGACAGACTCAATGCGTCACGTTGTATCCAGCCCCGCATCCGGCATTGCTAGCACTCCCACCCCTCTCAGCGGTTTTGACAAGCTGCCTACCCCCATCCCGAATCCAGAATCCCGCGCGATTATTACAAATCCACTACGAACGCGAGCTATAGAAAGCAATCAGAAACAGAGGCAGTGGCAATTGCAACCGCAGGCGGTGTCTACACCTCGATCAGTGGTCTCCGGCAGTCGCAGCTTGCATCAATTTGGTCACTCCAACATGACGCGTCTTGCATTTGCAACGGGCAGGCTCCTGGAGCTCTACATGTGGAACAGACGGCCGTTGTTGAGTCCAAGCGACTTGGAGACAGTAAGTTGTGCAAAGTGACGCGTTGCGAAAGGACTAGCTGAAGCCCCACAATGGTAGACAATACAGACGTACTGGAACACCGCAATGCAGCAAAATAACATCTGGTCCATATCATTTGAGGCGCGCACAAGGGAGATCTTGAAAGAGGTATGCTGAAGCAGCGGCCCACATTGGATATTACACACTCAAACCAGTACCAGGTTCGTGCACAAGTCGATAAGGTTAAATCCCATTTTATTCAATCAGCATGGGACAACATAGCGGAGCTTTATGATCCCCACCGCTTTGAATCCACCGCAGAGCGTTTGGAATTCATTGATTCCCTTCTGGTAGACAATAAGTATCGTTTTCCTATAGCAGAGCATGTGGAGGGTGGTGTACGCAGTCCAAATCCAACGCAGAGAGAGTCGAAAGCTGCTAACATATGGTTAGCATCCACTTTACTTCCTGGCAGAAGCAATCCCGCGGTTTATCTACATCAAATTTTATCATCGGGCGAATAACCGCGGTAACTATGCTGATGGATTTTGTAATTCCATGATTGACAGCAAGGACGGTCATATACCCTCACCACTGATCATGTTTACCTCCACCGCGTTGCGCCATGCTCTCCTGGAGTGGCAAAAGAACAAAGGTGTTCATTCAAAAGCTTCCAAGTCAAAGCTGAAAGCGGACAGACCTGATCGCTCAAACTAATTCAACTGCAAGAATGATGCTGGTAAGATCGTATCCGGCTGCGCTGTAACTGGTCGTAAGTTGTTAACCTCGCCTGGCGTTGCAGACGCGTATACATTCTTAATAAATACCTGGAACACACTACCGGAGAGCTACCAGCAGAGGGTGTATAACAACACTCTTGCCACAGTCAAGCGTCAGATCCACCAGGCGGAGAACCCAACGCCTGCCAGGGTGATGAGCGTGGAAGCAGCGCGTGTTGACAATGCTATTCTTCTTGACTGTTTGACCTCCGAAGTGGCGGTTGAGGAACATGAGATCGGAAGCACTGACCCAAACATCCCGATAGACAACAATTGCACCTGCATTTCGGCAGGCCAGGGGTCAGCGGGGATTTCGAAGATGAAGGTGACGAAAGCAATGCCATCCCAACCGCCAGCCAGCGATGACGTGCCGTTACTGGACTCGAGAGGTGTGACCTGGGAACCAGTGATGTCGACGGGTATGAGGGCGAGGATGGCGATGATGCAGATGTGGATGAGGAGGAAGAAGCATCGCAAGCCGATGATGGATCAGCGCAGAATGTAGAGGACTGAGGGCATAGTAGGTTTGACCTGTGAACCAGAGATATCGACGGGTATGAGGGCGAGGTTGGCAACGATGCGGATGAGCAGGAAGAAGTATCGCAAGCCGATGATGGATCAACGCAGAATGTGGAGGACTGAAGGTATAGTACTAGAGAGTGTGAAGATTGGACAGTATATTTCAGACATGTAAAATACGATAATGGCGAAGCAAATGCAATGGCAAGCGATGTATCCGAAGCGAAGACTGTATTGCAATAAGTGACAATCTTACAGCTAAACATAAATGAGAGTGCGGCATGTGGCTATCGGCCGAAGAAAGGCATAAACATCGCCAGGGGTTGTGTAAACGGCTACTGCATAACTGCAACCCCTGCGCAGAGTATATCATACGTGTTGTTCTGGTGGTGCGTATACGTCACCACATTCCGGACGCAAAGTAAAGGAAGCCTGACACCGGAGCGGCAAGTGTAATATACAATGCGACGCGTTGCAAGAATAAGAGGCATGGTAGAAGAGTCGCTGCAAGGGAGGTATGAAACACAACCTGTCGCTTGGGCGACGGGTCACGTCTGATTCTCCGTTAGAGGGTATGAGGTTCTGCCAGAGCCGTCAGAGCCATCCGGAACACCCGGGTGTTTCAGACGGAAACTCGAGTTGTTGCTGATGTGGCAGATGTTTCCATTGTTCGATCTGGCAGTGTCATTGCATCATCAAATCAGCTGCCTCGGCATTGCTTTCAATGAATCTGCTAAGGATTAAAACTTCCTTATCCAATCGAGACAAGTCTCACTCATACCCCGCTACAGGTACTCGTGGCTGAAAGTTCTGAGGATTCCTAGGGTAGGTGTTTTGAATGACTAATAGTCTGAGGACTACTGCCAGTTACCCATCACTGGATATCCCAGGTTACATAGACTCTGTTAAGGGAGAACCCCTAACAACACCCCCGTCTCCAGGATCAGTGACCCAATGATTGCTCCGTCTTAAGAAGTGAACTTGCTAATCTCAACAGGCAAACACTCTGTATTACCACAGGCTGCTGTTTCTCTTGGATATTATAACTATCAACACTACCCAGCATACATCATGAGTGTATATATTTCTCCATATCGTTTATCATTCGTCAACATCATATCCGTTATCGTTTGTCAACATCTTATCGTTTATTGTTCGTTAACATCATATTGTTTATCGTTGGTCAACATTGTGTTGTTTATCGTTCCTCAACATCATGTCGTTTATTGTTTGTCAACGTTGTATTATTTATTGTTTGTCAACATCATATCATCGTAATATTATACATCATACTGGACATCCTATTGTCGTAATATTATGCATCGTAAATTTCTTCTCTTTCATCTGTCTCTTACACTTCAAGAACCCATAACATCACCTCCCTCTCTACAATCGGTGACCCAATGATCTCTGCCGTGTTCTGCGAACATGTCTTTGTTCATGCGTTTACTCCCTCCCGGGTACATCCACATTGTAACAAATAACTCATATACTTCTTTGATATATACAAAGCATTTTGTTTTTGGTCAAGTGCTTCATTTACTCCAAAGATACATATAAGTTCTTAGCAAGTTATTTTTATAATAGTTAAATACAGTAAAGGATGTTACTCTTATACTTGTACTAATGCCACACTAGAGTGTGATCAAATTACTTGTGGCGTAATTCGCATATTCTAAAGGTATATATAGCTGTTTGAGTATTTACTCTTTTTCAGGTATATATAATCAATTGGTCATTTACTTCAAAGATTAATTTGAATACTATATCGTAAATGGATTTTTGGTCAAAACTTTTCACAATTTTAAATGTCGCCATTTACTCCAATATTTCAATTATGGGTAGTTTTCAGGCTGAAGACATAACATACTCCGATTGATACATATACCTAGTGTTACGGGGGTGCTATCCCTCAAGTAACTATACTTCATTAAATAAGTCTCTTGGGCGCACGGCCGTAGACCGTATTTCGCGTTTGACTGCTGTCTTCTTAGGGTAGACAGCAGTTCCTGCGTCTAGCTTAATATGTCAGATGCAATCTTTGACCTTATGAGTTCCTTCCTTATGGGCAAGCCAGGCACAGCGCAGACACTCGCCGGCTGCTTTCCACCAGTTTATCTCTCCGACTTCCATTCCTTCTGTTTCAGGGTAATCCTTAGGCTTACTCCTATCCCTTAGATATTCTGACAGTACACCCTTAGGAATACACTGCAGGTACTTCCTCTGTCCGTCAGACAATGGTTTAGCGATAACCCTTCCTGATCTTGTTCTTGATAACTGATCAGCCTATTTCCATTTCTTGAATGCTCGTCTATCTGTCTTAGATCGTTGAATAAACCTCTTGGTACCGGCGACGATTCGTGATTGCTGATCTCGCTCTTGGTTGACTCGGTCTAAATTGCTAATGTCTTCTATCGTATTCCCAAGGTTTACTCTTCTTTCTGGATGGACCGAAACGGGCCCGATATCAGATATTAAGTCCTCTTGGATATGGTTTGCTGTCGAGGGCCGTCGATCTTCCTGGGGTCCCGTATTTAAACGTTCCTTCAGGGTATCGATATATATTTCTGACCCTTGCTGAAGTCCGATAACTGAAGAAATCCACCAAATGCTTTGAGCTAAGATGATATACTGATTCTCTCTAGCGTAAGAGATAATCTTCACTAAGGCGTACACAATAACGTTGTTGTCGTTCTCGAAGGTTATCGTCATAAGCTGCTCAGGATAACAATAATGCGGGGCTGCCGCTACACAAAGCTAATAGAATCTAGGTATAGGTATAATAGGTATAGGTATCATAAAAACGCAATAATAAATATGGATATTTCTCCACTGGTAGGTGTCGTTTTTTCTTTTCTCTCTCCTCTTCTTCATTGCCGGAACAATGTGATCTCTGTATAGCCCCTTGGATCACCCCGTATTGGCTCCAACTGGAACTATGATCATCGCACAATGATAGCCACGTATCTGTGCGTCTTAATTGTGTGCACGGTAGATATCCTTGCGGCTTATATCCGAAGAACGCAACTATCGGAGGTGGCCACGTAATCCCGTAGGTTAACGTGTTCATGCATGATATCATATATATCTCATAATCAGACCATAACTTCAACTTTGACATCTTGCTTTAATCTTGAGTTTATTCGGTAGTTACTCCCAGACTTATCGGATACCAGTTTGTGCTGCGATAATGTAGATCATGACATGTAATACGTTGCAATCCAGACTCGTGCAAATCAATGCAAGGTGTTTGCTGCTGGCCTAAGCCACTGTCAATAATCCCTCAGTTACGTCATGCTTAGGTGGAGACTGTTCTCATAACACTGGGGTGTGCCTTGCCGTTATCCTCCCATTACGGTGAGGCGGTTCGGAGCGCACTTACTTGCAAAAGACTATCAACTGCCGTGCACTTTGCGCATGTCCCGCATAGGATCTAGCAATGGAAGAAGTGTCGCCTGGACCTGGGCTGCTCACCACTGGCCATATGATTCTTCTTGTGACCTTGCATGAACCCCCACTTGAGGGCCTGCTCCAGCTCGCCTGAGGAAGTCTTGGCTTGATATGAGCTTCATGGACTCTAATTCATTGGCTGTAGTCACTGCTAAGGGAGAACCCCTAACACCTAGTTTAAAACTGCTTTCAGAAATATCTCCAAATGTTCCAGAAATACTCCAAATGATCACTATCGTTGCCAAGACAGAACCAACTGCAAGAGGGTCAGATAGAACAATTTAGAGTACACCCGAAATCATTTAGTTATGTCTCCTAAAGTTTAGACCCATAATGTCAATAATAACAAGTAACAATTTCAAGCTGGTTGTGCTCATGCCTACAGAACATGGTTCTAAGGTAACAAGTATGAACCATCTTGATCTCATTTCTTATTAACTGATCGATTATGTTATATAAGATAATGATATCTTAAGTCCTCGTATACGTGGAAACTATCTGTTTCTCTTTGTTGAAGGTGATTCAAATATCGATGAGAATACCTGAAGACATTATACATATCCTCGGTTGTCTTTTGGTGAAAGTAATTGGAATATTAATGAGAATAACTGAAGACATCGTGCATATCCTCGTTTCTCTTTGTTGAAGATAATTCGAATATTAATGAGAATACCTGAAGACATTATACATATCCTCGTTTCTCTTTGTTAAAGGTATTTTGAATATTGATAAGAATACCTGAAGACATCATACATATCCTCATTTCTCTTTTGCTGAAAGTAATTTGAATTTTAATGAGAATAACTGAAGACATCATACATATCCTCGTTTCTCTTTTGTTGAATGTAAATTGAATTGTCATGAGAATAACTGAAGACATCATACATATCCTCGTTTCTCTTTGTTGAAGGTAATTTGAATATTAATGAGAATACCTGAAGACATCATACATATTTTCGTTTTTCTGTGTTGGAGGTATTTCGAATATTGATGAGAATACCTGAAAACATCGTACATATCCGCGTTTCTCTTTGTTTAAAGAATTCAAATAAAGCTACCATTGCAATATTCTAAACTCATTTACTCCAAATGACAAGGCAAATTATCACCCGAAGGTTTAAGTCCTTATCATTCTTGTCAAATGGTACATATAAGCAACTTCGTACTAAGTCAATAAATAACCATTGGCCAAATCATCCTTCAGACAAAATATCGTTAACGCTAGCTTCGTGTTTCCATGGGACATGAATACCCAATTCTGACTGAACTGAATCCTCATCTCCTGATAAAGAGATCCATCAATCATAGTAATATTTCATCCTATCCTTAGTACAAAATTATTTTTTAACGTTTGACAAGTATTAATTATATTGTTGTTTTCATTTATTGAATGTAAATTCGAGTCGAATTCAAGAATACCTGATAATACCATAAAGTTTTATTCTTTTCTTTTTAATGAAGGTAAATTCGAGTCGAATGCCAGAATACCTAATAATACCATAACATATTATTGTATCTTTTTTATTGATAGTAAATTTGAGTCGAATGCGAGAATACCTGAATAATACCATAACGTAATATCGTTAATTTTATATTCAAGGTAAATTCAAATCGAATGCGAGAATACCTGATAATACCATTACGTATTATCGTTTCTTTTGTATTGAAGGTTAATTCGAGTCGAATGAGAGAATACCTGATAATACCACAATGTACTATCGTTTCTTTTATATTGAAGGTAAATTTGAGTTGAATTTAGTAATTATTTTGATTAAAGATTCCTGAAGAATTCTTTTTCTCATTACCTCATATTTTTACCTCATTCTTTTTATGGTGAATCTCTGGACGCCATTATCAATTTTTATATTTTTTGACAAAATTATCGGTATCTGTTTTGCAAAAGGATATCTCAAGTATCATTTGAGCTACCTCATTTAGTCGTCTGAATAGACTATATCCCAGATACTATGTCTGGGCAGCCATTACCAAATCCTTATCCTTAAAGGATCCTTTTCTTCTCTAACTGCGGATAACCCATAAGTCATATTCAAGGTATATCAAAGATATTATCTTGCAAGGTGATGCAATGTAATATCGTTGTAATAATATTGAAGATATTAATTACCGAAGTAATAACGAAGGTAATATCATTGAAGTACTATCGAAGATATTAATTACCTAAGTAATAACGAAGGAAAAATTGTTGAAGTGATATCAAACCTATTACTTACCGAAGTACTAATGATGGTAATATCGTGGAAGTAATATGGAAGATATTAACTACCAAAGTAATAACGAAGGTAATATCATCAAATTTAATATCTAACATATTAATTACCAAAGTAATAAGAACTGTAATATTATCGAAATAATATCAAAGATATTAATTATCGAAGTAATAACGAAGGTAATATCATCTAAGTAATATCGAAGATATTAATTACCTAAGTAATAATGAAGGTAATATCGTTGAAATAATATCGAAGATATTAATTACCGAAGTAATAACAAACGTAATATCATCAAAGTAATATTGAAGATATTAATTACCTAACGAAGCAAATATCGTCGAAGTAAGATATTATGCCACCTCATGGAATTGGTGGTGGTAGCATTAAAATTCTTCTTCACACTAAGGTCTTTAATGGCAGTGATAATAACTTCATAGAAGAAACATCTTAGATATCTAAGTATGTTTAACCAAACATTATGTTAGAAGAACTCTCGCTCGATCTCAATATCAGGCAGATGATTACACTTGATGGTATTCCCAAGCTGATCATCGGGCTAATCCTCCAACCATTCCCGAGACTAATTTTGCTTGGTGTTCTTTTTATGTCTGTAATATGACCATTCATCTGATTTTTCTGATTGCCCATATTGTTCTAGTAAATCCTCAGAATGCTGGTTATTTGCACCTTCTTCCATCCATAACTGCTTAACTTCCCTAAGCTCTCTTTCGAATATTTTCTGATATTATTCTTCCAATTCATCCCAGCCATTATTGTGACCTTCTAATAGCCCTTGGTTATATTCATCATTATAACTGCTATCGTTTCCTTCATTATACATCCTCTAGTCATGAGGTGCATATTTATCAATTTTCGCATATGGGGCTTGAATAGATTCCTCGAAATGAACCATCTGTTACGGGGGTTTTTAATCCCAATAATCAATACAACATTCATTGAACTAAGTACAACCGCCTATCTATTTCTCTTTTTTCCTTGTTGTATTCAAAGACTCAACCTCTTGAGTCACTTGCCCAAGAGCGCCCAAAATTAAACCTTCTCCAATTGCCGTCTCCGATGTATAGGAAGACTAAACTTCCCGAAGAGTAGCCAATCTTCGGCCAACTCCCCGAATGGTAGTGCGCCGGTGTTCCAGTATCTCAACACCAGGTAGTTGATATTCTCGAGTTGACAGCAATGTAAAACCACTCGGTAAATGTGGGTTAAACGTGCTTCATCCAATTGAAAAAGCAAATCGCCGAATAATTCGACACTCCGTTGCAGAGCATACTCGGATTGTGTCAAGGGTCGTCAGGACATAGACTACTTGATCACATAGATGGATGAGAGTAGAAATGGTGTTCGTGGTGGTTTTGGTTGTTTTGTAAAAATAGATAGAATTCTTAATAACATTTTAAGATCGTCTTCAGTGTTCTGATTGTTGACTGTGGATTGCTGCTTGAGCTTGTCCTTCCCATTGCCGGAGCAATGCCATCTCTTTATAGTCTTCTTCGAGGGCTTGTACACCCATACTTCGAAGCTATGACCCCACTGATAACAGATACGTATTACGTCAATAAGGTATTAAAGCTTTAGCTCTCCTGATAACATTGAGGCCATCCATTGCGTACATTACGCGTCATGCAGTGTGTTAGATGAAACTTGAACTTAGACATCTCACAATCCGTTCGCATCAATAGTTGGAACATCTACCAATCTTGGTCGGCAGTGCTTATCGCAAAATAATGCCTCACCCTACAGGCCATTTGGCTTGCGTCATAAATTTAATCGGCGACCAACCGATACTATGCCAACGTAGATCCAGACGTGTCAGCTCATCTAGAATACGAGTCTGACATTGCAATGCATTCTAACTCAAATCAATGAGCAGGGTTGCTTGCGGCCTCATATTATCAGCCGACGTCATCAATCCCTCAGTCACGTCATGCTTAGGCCGAGACTATTCTCTTTGGCTGGGGAGTGCCCCGATGCCTCTTATCGCCTGCGGCAATATGTCAGAAATCCCTCGTAATCGCATATTGACTATCGACTGTTGCGTCATTTAGACGGGTCCCGCTAGTTTCAGAAAGATGAATGTAGTTGAAAACTATGCACACGGCTAAAACAAGTTTTCCCGCAATGGCGACATAGTTGCATCATCACAAGTGAATCTGCTAAGTGTACTTGGTCACTTATTCAACCAACACGCGCTTCTTTGGTATCCCCGCTAAGGTACATAAGACTGGTTTATCATGCATGCCAGGAATAGGTGTTATGCAAGTCACGTGACTAGACCGATAGTAACTCCGTGACATGTATTCCTATAGCTAATGCAAGTACCATTAACGCTGCTCGGGGAGAACCCCTAACACCATCCATTCATATCGAAGTGATACACAGTTTGCTTCCTACAACCGATAATATCTCATGAGCATTTATTGCTCAATCATATGTTATAATGGAATCATTATTACCAACAAAGCAAAAATGATCAGTATATTATAAATCCGCTCAATCAAAGAATAACTTAAATCTACCACTGGCAGCATTTTCCTGCTGATTTATTGTCTTCGCAATAACACCAGTCAGTCATATTGTTTTCTTTGCAGTTACAATGCCACTCGTCTGCCCACAAGTGATATTCTTTCCATTGATTATACAATACCGAGTCGTTAAGTGACAGCATTTCTCCGTGGAATGCTGATTGTTGGTAATATTCTACCCAAGGTTTTGGTACCTCATGGTCTGTGTGAAATATCGGGTTAACCTAATCGTGTTTAGGTTGTTCCAATAATATCGAATTTATTAATTCGAATACATTCAGATGTTCGAATTCGACTAAATTAGGACTATACACAGCTAACTCGAATATATTTATTGTCATGCACCCGTATCAATAGAGTTCAGTGTTTTTCCAGAATATTCCAGTCCTAAATAATACTGCATTATATATCTCTTTTAATTGAGATATTCTTCAGTAATATATCATATTCTATACCCAGGAGCCCTGATCCTTATTTATCATACTGTTTGGGGGGTTTTGATGACCTATGTATAGGTACTTTAAACGGCTCTTGATAATTTCCATTATTCCTGTCCAAGGTCGTCTGTGAGATTCATACATATATCTCGTAACCTTTGACTTCGTGTAAGTCCTGCAGAATGTTTCTTCTCCTGAAGTTGTTCAAGTCGCCTAGGTTTCCGAAGCTGCGTTTTGGTCGGGGGTAATGGGTTGACACAACCTTCAGCAACTGTCTTTCCGGTAGCCTAGGATTCCGTGATGAATCGTTCTGTACGATCCAATATCTGATCCGCTCTTGATTCTTCTGCAATGCCTTTTGAAGTAAGCATTACTTCACAAGAGACTGTAACTTCGTTGGCCCGAGTCTGATGTATAGTCTTGATATTCCACGACTAATTGTTGGATCGTTTCGAAAGATTATCAATATGTGTAATTAGGCCTTGCTTCAATCCTGTAACAGACGCTAGCCACCAGACACAATGCGCTACAAATATAACCTGGGTATTCCTTGCGAAGGATATAATCTTTTTGAATCCACAAACAATTATGTGGTTATTGTTTTCAAAGATAATAGTCTTTCGTAGGAATACTTCCCACGGTGCGGGGCTGCCGCTATACAAAGCTACTAAATTTTTATGTATATAATAATAGATAAGAGTATCATAAAAACTTAATAATAAATAATGGTGTTCTTCTGTTGGTAGGTATTGATTTGCTGTTGCTGCTAGAGCTTGTTCTTTCATTCTTCGAAACAATGTGATCTCTTTTTAGATAGCTTTATTGGCATGTTTACGCATGCGCACCCATACTTTGCTTCTATGATTTAATCGCTCATGACAGCACCATGCTTTGCGACTGACATTTGTAACGAATACACCTAGTAGAGATTGCCACGAATTCCCTTTGGTTATCGTGCTCATGCAGGTGAGATATTAAGGCGTTACGCTACTGATAAGATTCAGCCCACACCCGCAGGGTTTCATGTCAGACAACTCATCAGATCATAATTTCAACCTGAACATTATGCTTTCATCGGCTCAGTAGTTGGAACATGTGTACGAGCAGACATTATCCCAATGAATACTGTAGTATCATTGTGCCATAGATTTAATCGGCTACCAACCAATACTATACCAACATAGATTAAATGACATGCATGTTTCGACTTTGATCGAAACACTCTCGCAGTTGCCTTTCCATTACAAAACAATGTACAGGGATGGTTCAGGCCTCATATCAACAGCCAGTGTCTTAATCTCTCAGTCACACCATTCATAGGCCGAGACCATTCTCTTTGATGTTAGGGGTTGTCTCTTAACAGAGTATATGTAATCTGCGAATAACCAATGATTGGCACCTGACAATAGCTTGGGTTATTAGTCATGCAAAACACCTACCCTAGACATCTCCAGAACTTTCAGTCATGATTACCTTTAGCGGGGTAGTTGTGGTACTCGTCTCAATTGAATAAGGATGTTTGGATCCTTAGCGGATTCATTGAAAGCAATGCAGCGGGAGCTGATTTGATGATGCAATGACACTGCCAGATCGAACAATGGAAACATCTGCGGAGTGTGTTATTTTCAAACGGATTCATTTCCAGATATTAGGCATGATACATCTGATCATACTGAGGATTACCTCGACCTGCAGACCTGGCAGTTGTTAGCCTAAGCTATTATGTGGGATCTTATAGACAATCTCATTTATGAGATTGATACAAGGGCACTCCCCGGCCAAAGAAAATGATCTCGGCTTGAGCACGGTGTGACTGAGTAGTTATGACATTGGCTGTTGATATGAGGCCTGAAGCATCCCCGTGGATTGAGTTGCAACAGAAAGGCAACTAGGTAAAGCGTTTCATCAAAGTGGAATGTACGTGTCATTTAATCTCCATTGGCATAGTATTTGGTTGGTCGCCAAATTAAATCTATGACGCCAATAATACTACACTATTCATTTGGGTAAAGCACATTCAGAGACGTGTTCCAACCAAACCGATGATACCAAGATGTTCAAGTTGAAGTAATGATCTGATGAATTCTCTGACATCATACCATGCTGGTGTGGCCTGATTTTTATCAGGAGTGGAACGCTTTAATACCTCACCTGCATGAGCATGATATGCAAAGGGAATTTGTGGCAATCTCTACCAGCTGCATTATTAGGTATGAAAGTCGCAAAGCACATTGCTGTGATGAGCGATGAAATCATAGGAACAAATAAAGAGTGTGCATGCGTAATATCCCGAAGAAGTTTACTATGAAGAAATTACATTGTTTCGACAATGAGAAAGACAAGCTCTAGCAGTGGAAGAACAACAATACCTACCAGCGGAAGAACACCTTTATTTATCATTGTGTTTTTATGATACCTATACCTACTATTATATATTTAAAATCTATTAGCTTTTTGTAGCAGCATCCCTGCACCTCAATAAGTAGTATCTTTGAATGACCATTACTTTGAACAATGATAATGACGTAATTGTGTACGGATTGGAGAAGATATTATCCTTCTGCAAAGTTAGACAACTACTCTTTGCAGCTCACTGTGTGTGGTGGCTCGCAGGTCTTATCGGACTAGAGTCTGGACTGATAGTGCACATCAATGAATTATGACTCAACTCGGACCTTAATCGAGAGGAATTAGGCAACGACCATATGTCCGACGATATTACCTCCAGTGATAATGAACAAGATTCCGTACTTAAGGATTGCGAGAGGGTTTTGCAATAGGCCCGTGGGTTACAGAATATTGAAAAACTCAAGCATACGGGAAGGACTAGTACTGGTCGAATTAATCCTTTAACTCCGACCAAAAAGATCTTGAAGTACATCAACCTGGGGGTTACCCATAAGTCTCAAATTAAAGGGATCGATAAATCAGAGATTGGAAGACGAGCATCGGCGCAGGAGTGCCAATGTTGTACCTGGCCATCAAATTTGAAAGGATCACAGAAAACGAAAGATTGTCGCCAACCGATTAAACTCGAAAAAGGAATAGCTCCATTTAATAAACAATAGGAATATTATCTAGGTCCGTTTAAAGTACCTATACATAGGTCATTCAAACCCCCCTAACATTTGACTGGAGAATGCCCTAGTCCTAAACTCGCATGAGAGTTTGGCTATAAGATCCCACGTACTTGCATATTGGCTAACGACTGCCTACTCTGCTGATCGAGGTAATCCTCAGTATGATCAGACATATCACACCTAATATCTGGAAATGAATCAGGTTGAAAATAACATGCTCAGCAGATGTTTCCATTGTTCGATCTGGCTGCGTCATTGCATCATTAAATCAACTACCTCGGCATTGGTTTCAATGAATCCTCTAAGGATCGAAACCTCTTTATCCAATTGAGACGAGCATCACTCATACCCTACTATAGGTACTCGTGGCTGAAAGTTCTGAGGATTCCTAGGCTAGGTGTTTTGCAAGACTAATAGTCTGAGGACTACTGCCAATTACCCATCATTGGATATCTCAGGTTACATAGACTCAGTTAAGGGAGAACCCCTAACAGATTTCAGCATGCTATATATCTTCCAGGTCTTGCTGAACGGCTTGCTCTGCGTCTTCAGCTCGCATTCTTGCTCCAGCAGTTTCTATCTCAACGTAATCCTCGATTCATTTCTCTTTCTCTTTATTGTTTAAGAAGTGTATTTCTTGTTGTTTCTCCGCCACAAGCTTCTTTTTGGATCTTAAGCTGTGCAATGCCCCAAGGGCTCGGACTCTTTCTGCTTCCAAGCCACTGTTGCCGTCATTCGCTTAATGAAGTCGTTGGTTAGACCGCTTTGTCGATTTGCCATATCTGCCCCCTGGAAGTGGTGAAAAGTTCGCTTTTGGAGCAATAACCATTGTAGTTTGCTTTGACTTTGTTGTTGGGTGAGATGTTGGATGTTGCAAGATATGGACAATATGGAGACAAGCTGCGTCTTTTATGTCAAGGTTGGTACGTTTAGTCATCTAGAACAAAGCAAAACCCCCCTTTTGACTGTCAATAAATCCGGAATAGTTAGACTAACTGTACAACATGACTTGATTGTTAGCATCAGCTTCATGTACTATCCCAGGGATTATTTGAGACAAACATTAGCTGAGATCCTTTTCCTCGAACAATGTTCTATTTATAGCTGACAATCATGTGATATCGGCAATTGCACAACACAACTTATCACTGCTAACAAACAAATACCAACGGACCAACATGTTGCACATCTCGTGGCTGTGGGAAACACCTGCAACTTGCAGCTGTACACAGCAGGATTCACCTTGAGTACAACGAGCATGTTGGCAGCTAATTATTGCATTCTGACATGAAGCAAACTATATAATCCTCTGGACTTCCTACTTCTTTTTGTTATCATCTTCCTCTCCTATTCCACTCTAGCATATCATGGGTACACAACCACCCAAGCCAGGTCCAAGCTGATCCAAATTCAGCTGATTGGCAGGCCCTTCATCAAATACGTTACTTATTGGCACACAGCAAGAACGCAGACACCAGTTAGTCCACCGCAATGCAGCCAATGCAGCCACAAAAAAGATGACGCAGAATGCACACTTCAAAACCATCTGTTAGACTGGAAGAAGCCTGATCAAGAAGCAGCATGCAGTTGGATGTGAGTATATCCATACAGTGAATAATGGCTATCAATTACCTGTATACCATACAGCGGGTGTACACCGAGAGCCGCATGACCAATTTCTCACTGCCTGTAACAGGAAACCTCCATGGTCGACAAAGGCAATTGTCCCCACAGTCAGCGACATCCAACATTATCATGTTGTAAGCTCTGAGATTTTTGCAGACAAATTTCCTGATACACATCCTTTCGACTGGACAAAACAGATACTAATTACCTTAGAGGAGGCTATGGAAGCATATATGGTTGAGGTAATAGCCGCATCTCATTGTTAGAAGCAGCAACCAATTTCTTGAAGTTATTCAACATGTGTACTATGATGGCAAGGCAAGGAGGTAGTGTACAGCTGGAACAGTCCAATATGTGCCTGGCCTTGAACATGGCCAATATGGCCAAAGGGGGGTTTTTGTGTGCCACAAGGGAGAAAACGCGATATCTGATTAAGAAACCATGTGCCGAGGTCCGAGAAGAGAAGAAGCGTGGTGAAGAGTTTCTTGGGCATAAAAAGGTGAAGGCTGTGATAGAAATACACCGGGCTATGTTTCGTCAAAACCACACGCCTGGATACCTTCCTCGGCAACAAGGCACCGCCCAAAACCGGATGACCCGCTGGAGATGCACAGGAACAGGTGCACCTCCGCCCCACAGACACAGACAGCAGACTCCAGAGCCAACTCCAGAGCCAACTGCAGAGCTGACTCTAGAGCAGACGTCACCTCTGCGCAGAACACCACCTGCTTTAACCGGTAACACTTCTGGAGATCAATGACTCGAAATCATCACTTTGCTGGCCGGACATGCACATTCACATATATCTCTTCCCTGCACCGAATCTTTTACCCTTGATACATCTGGCCAGGATAGTGAGCATGATACAGATTTTAATCCAGATATACTGCCTGATGAGGGAACATCCACTGGTTAGTACACTATCTGCTGTGTGGTAATGCAGCTAATATTCATTTTGAAGACCAGAGCAGCTTATTGAGGGAACCTGGTAGTAATGACTAGCATTGATCGAATGGCATGGGATTTTGGAGAGTATTATCATCCTGAATTCGTGGATACTGTAAAGTATATTTTAAAGGACATATTTATATCTATCATTAAAGAACAATGTAGTTATCAAGAAGAAAGTAAATGAAAACACTAGAAAGGCTGCCAAATCAATGTGAATAATAGACTATGCAAAATCAAATGATTGCATATTGTGGATACACCACTGTCAAAATGAGCGTCAATGGAGTGTCAACGATTCTTGGTCATGTATCTTGGGTAATCTGGGGGGTAATAGGTTGCAAATAGTCATAAAAAAGTATTGGCTGCCTGTATAGGCAAAATAGAATGTACAACGCTCCCTGCACCATCATGAAAATGCAGGTCAACGGAGCATCGACAATTCTTGTTTATGTACCTTGGATAATCTGCGGGGTGATAGGTTGCACAGAGTCATAAACGAAATATTGGTTGCCTTTATAGGCAACAGTGACAGTGAAATGCTCCCTGCCCCAGCATGAAAATGAGTGTCAACAGAGTGTCAACGATTGTTGGCCTTCCATTATGGTTAATCACAGCGTAATGTGGCTGTTATTGGCTATATACATGGATTTGACTGTTTTGGTATACTCAAAGGCTCACGAATACTGAGTGGTAGCTCTGTAAAAGAAATCAGTTGTTACTGACATGGATGATGGGGTGGGGATATTCCGCACATATCTGCCCATAAAGGCTGCCCTATTGTTGTTTATGGATGCTTGTGATCAAGCACCACTTATATTATTGAAGATGCAAGACCCAAAAGTGTTGACAGTCATTTTCAAGATGGGGTAGGGAGCGTTTCGCTGTCTTTTGTTGCAATCAAGGAGGCCAATACTTTGTTTATGAACGTATTTGTTCTGTTGCCCCACCTGATTACGCATGATACATGACCAATAATCGTTGACACTCTGTTGACACTCATTTTCAGGATGCAGTAGGGCGCTTGTGTCTATTTGTTTTGATCATTATGGTAGCCAATCCATCGAAAATGAACTGTGACGAAACAATGTCCATCTTTTGCGACCAACAGTAGCATATCTGAATGCAACCATATTTGTGAAACCCGAAACGCGGAACTGGAGATTGGAACCGATCGGTCTTAGCAAGCCTGGGACAACCAGTGGGTTGACGGGTATGGGGCTGGGTTTGGCTTGCCAAGAGTCAGCGGGTTGGGTTTGTGGACTGGTCTGGAACCAAACGGACCTGTTTTTGTTGTCCATACCAGAACCCATTGCTAACAATCACAATGCGACAGCATGCTATTAAGGTATCTCAGCTGCACTGAACCATTGGACACCTAGGAAACTTGTTGGAAGCCCAGGCAGCCTACAAAGAGGCATAGTTGCTAGGAATAATAATGTGGGTGCAAGAGAGAAAGCAGAAGTGGGACACCTACCACGAGGAGGGCAAGCTGCTGGGGATCGTGATCAAACTCATAATTCGAAATGTCATGAAAGGAGTACCACGATGCACTGCAAGAGCAATTAACTGCATAATACATCCAACAAGAAGTATTCATCTTTGTTGTCTTATGATTGGACTTGATATTGGACTTATTCCAGGACTAATAGTAGCTTCACTTCAAAGCTTCACCCAGGCAGAGAAAGAAAACAAAATCAAGACAATATAGAATAGCTTTGCAATTCGAATATATTGTTGAGGCATGTTATCTCTAGTAAGTAGATTGCCCTTTATGCCACCGGAGAATGATGAGGTCTTTATACCTTTTCCTTCTGCGTGCTAACTGTTAAGGTTAACTATATTCTTCTCTAGATCAATACTGATTATCCTATCATTCTACATTTTCCTTACTGTGACATACTATCAGCCTGAACATTCTTCGAGCTAATGGTAACCCTTAAATCCTACAGTCTTTGTGAACCAATTGTGTCCTTCTGATACCCATCTCCTAACTGATTGGTATTCATCAGACTGTTGTCATCCAGACCATTTGCTTCTTTGTGGTATTCAATGTTGTTCCTTCCCTTCGTACTCAAGTATTTCTATCTTATTGAATACAGCTGATACCAATCAAGAGTTACTTCATATACAGGAGATGATTACTGGCATAATACTTTACCTATTTCCATAGAGAATATAGTGATGAGTTTTTGCATTATGTTAACATACATTTGCAACTGTGACAACTCTTGGGGGTGGGTGGTGATGATGTAGTTGAGGGATATGTTCCTGGCAGTCATTGGAGTGGCATTAGAGCTGGCTTACAATTGATGAACCATCCGTCATCAGCAACAACTCCAGTTTCCGTCTGAAACAACCAGGTGTTCCGGACGGCTCTGATGGCTCTGACAGAACCTGGTACCCTCTGACGGAGAATCAGACCCGACGGATCGCGTTGCATACATCCCTTGCGGCGGCTATTGTACCATGCCTCCTATTCTTGCGATGCATCGCGTTGTATATTACGCTCGCCGCTCCTGCGTCAGGCTTCCTATACTCTGCGTCCAGAATGTGGTGACATATACACACCATCAGAACAACACGTATGTTACACTCTTCACAGGAGTTGCAGTTATGCAGTTGCCGTTTACACAACGCCTGGCGATGTTTATGCCTTTCTTCGGCCGATAGCCACATGCCGCACTCTCATTTATGTTTAGCTTTGAGATTCTGTCACTTATTGCAATACAGTTTTCGCTTCGGATACATCGCTTGCCGTTGCATTTGCTTCGCCATTATTGTATTTTACATGTCTGAAATATACTGTCCAATCTTCACACTCTCTAGTACTACGCCCTCAGTCCTCCACATTCTGCATTGATCAATCATCGGCTTGCGATACTTACTCCTCCTCATCCGCATCCGCATCGTCGCACTCATACCTGTCAACATCACCTACTATGCCCTCAGTCCTCCACATTCTGCGTTGATCCATCATTGGCTTGCGATGCTTCTTCCTCCTCATCCGCATACGCATCCACATCGTCGCCATCCTTGCCCTCATACCCGTAGACATCACTGGTTCCCAAGTCAAACCTTTCGAGTTCAGTCGCGGTCCGTCGTCACCGGCTGGTGGTGCGGATGGGATCATGCTTGTCGCTTTCGTCACCTTCATCTTCGTAATCCCCGCTGACCCCTGGCATCCCGAAATGCAGTTCGTCATCCGTGCAATTGTAGTCTATCGGACTGTTTGGGTCAGTGCTTCCAATCTCAGGCTCCTCAAGCGCCACTTTGGAGGTCAAATATTCAAGAATAATAGCATTGTCAACACTCGCTGCTTCCGTGCTGATGACCACGGCAGGAGTTGGGTTCTCCGCCTGCTGGAACTGACGCTTGACTGTAGCAAGAGTGTTGTTATACACCATCTGTTGGTAGCTCTCCGGTAGTGTGTTCCAGGTATTCATCAATAATGTTTACATGTCTGCAACGCCATGCGAGGTTAACAACTTGGGACCCATTGCAGCGCAGCAGGATGCATTCTCACCAACGTCATTCTTATGATTGAAGAAGTTCGAACGATCAGGACTGTCCGCTTACAGCTTTGACTTGGAAGCTTTCGGATGAACACCTTTGTTCTCTTGCCACTCCAGGAGAGCATGGTACACGTCAGTGCAGGTAAACATGCTCAGTGGCGAGGGTATATGGCCGTCCTTGTCGTTAATCATGGAATTATAAAATGCGTCAGCATACTTACTGCGGTTATTCGCCCGATGATAAAATTTGATGGAGATAAACCGCTGGATTGCTTGCTACAGGAAGTATAGTGGACGCTGGCCATTTGTTAGCAGCTTTCGACTCTCCCTGTGTTGGATTTGGGCCGCATACACCACCTTCCACACGCTCTGCTACAGGAAAAAGCTACTTATTGTCTGCCACAAGCGAATCAATGAATTCCCAACGCTCTGCAGCTGATTCAAAGCGGTGGAGATCATAAAGCTCTGCTATATTGTCCCTTGCCGATTGAATAAAATGGGATTTAACCTTATCGACTTCTGTGCCAACCTGGTACCTGTTTGAGTGTGTAATATCCAACGTGGGCCGTTGCTTCAGCATACCACTTTCAAGATCTCCGTTGTGCGTGCCCCAAATGCTATGGACGAAATGTTGTTTTGCTGCATTGCAGTGTTCCAGTACGTCTCTATTATCTGCCAGTGTGGTGCTTCAGCTAATGCTTTTAAAACGCGTTGCGTTGCATAACTTACGGTCCCCAAGTTGCTTGCACTCATAAACGGCCATTTGTTCCACATATAGGGCTCCAGGAGTCTGCCTGTTGCAAACACAAGACGCGTCATACCTGAGTGACCAAATCGATGGATGCTGCGACTGCCGGAGATTATCGATCGAGGTGTAGACACCGCCTGCGGTTGCAATTGCCACTGCCTCTTTATCTGAGTCTTTTTGGTAGCTTGCGTTTGGAGTGGATTTGTAATAATTGCATGGGCTTCTGGATTAGGGATGGAGTAGGCAGGTTTACAAGACCGCTAAGAGGAGTGGGAGTGATAGCAATGCCGACTGCGGGGCTGGATACAACGCGACACGTTGAGGTTCCTCCGGATGCTGGTGTGCTACCACTACTTGTAACTGGCGTGGCGGTTGGAGTATTTATTGACCGTCGCTGTGTAGCGGACGGGGTGCAAGTCACGCGTTGAGTGATATCTGTAACGCGAGTATTGTTCAGCAAAGATGAGGGGATGGAGTTCTGACCTTGGATTGTAGAGGCTACCAAACTCCCTCCTTGAGTGGAATCCCTCTCGCCAGCCGGTACGGAAATGTGTCTCTTAGCAGGCGGAAGTTGAGAATTCCTCGAAGGCCCACGCTTCTGTTGATTCTGTCAATCTGCAAGACTTTGAACATTTTGTACAACCGGAGTTGTGTCAAGGTGAGGGCTTTGGGAAGGCATAGTCTGATATTGATGTTCCACGTTAAGAATGTAGGAATAATTGCCTGTGCGTGCATATGCAATGGCAGGCGCGGTAGACTCCTATTTGAGCGACCAGGAAGGGTTTCGACAAAAAAGTGAGGAGCCGTGTATACCGTGCTAGACTCTAAACCCTGACAATACTCGGGGACGAGATCCCATCAAAAGCTTTTAATTATGGGGTTAACTGCCATCAGATTAAATTGAGATTAAACTCAGCATTGCTATTCACTGTTACAGCAACGTCTGAAGGTCTACTGTCACCACTTCAAGAGTGTTGAAGGCTTCTTGGCGCGATTATCATCGTATTGCACTCGTTCTTGGCACAATACTTGGAACCATCGATTGTGTATACCTTCAGCTTCCCTGTTGAAATCCCCCTTTGGCAGAGCTAAAAGCATCGCAATTGGAACAATGACGTATTCTCTATCCTATGACATCAGTTGCGTGTGCTTTTTCCACCCCTAGGCGTTGGTAGGTGTGTTGGATGGTTGGACAGTTGGCACAACTTGAGAACTACTCAGTTTGCTCTGAGATGCACGAGGTCTGAGCGGTAAAAGTGGTATGAGATGCCAAAGCAACACCAGGGGTCGGAAACTGTGTTCACCGCGAGTACAAAATCTCGTCTCGAGGCTCCTCATTCATGAAGTGCCTGGTGGTTGTGGAAGATGAAGGTTGGGCCGTTTTGTGTTCATTAACCAATGAAAGTCAGGATATGAATCAAATCGCAGGAACTCGAGTATATATATCCCTTCTTCACGCCTTCACATCCATTCTCTTTTCCTCCCGTATTTGACACACCGCCTGGATTTTCAACTCTCTGGACACAGGTGACTTGCACATAACAATACCTCTCGTTCCAAAACACACCCGATAACCTACACAACTTTGTACATTCCATCTTGGCTTGCTTCCGCTACATACAACTGTATCATAATGCTATTGCCTCGGCTGTAGATTCATTTTCAACTGACAGCGATGGCACCAAAGGGCAGCCGCAAAGGAAAGGGTAAGGCAACTGCCAGGGCAAAAATGCCGACATCTGTTATATATCGACGCCTGTCATAGGATCAGGACCGTATAAAGTGATTCATCTCGGAACACATCCATGGACTCATATGGATATTCAATGTTTGCGGCGTCAAGGATGTGAGGGCCTGGGACCTCTTTTATGATATAATCTTTCTTGATCCAGTCACGACTCGCCACTTTTCACAATTCCAGCTGATGTGGCCGCACCGCAGGAGCAGAATTTCATCTTTTCGGGAGCGGTGGGCAGCCTTCCGCTCATATATGTGGCAAATGTTTGATCAAACCTGCCATCAAATGAACTATTGGAGATGGGACAAACCCCGTGCCTTCGGGGATCAAGTCAATCGCTCGAATCAGCAGACATCCAGCTTGGGGAAGGTTAAACGCACCGGGGAGCATTTCTCTTGGTACGGTAGCAAAGATCTGAGGGCAAAGATTCAGCCTCCAAGCTGCCGGCAGTACAAGCCAGGCGACTTCCTGGCCATTAGACCACTGAATTGGGATGATATAATCAACGAGGATGATGATGATGACAACTGGGCGGATCCCAGAGCGCCGAGCGGTGGAAGGAGCCATCCTAGCGATGGCAATGACAATGACGACAGCGAGGGTGAGGAGTACACGCAGAGCGGTGAGAAAGGGACTGGGAAAGGGAAGGGTACAAAGGATGGGAAGGGGAAAGGGAAGGGGAAGTCAACCAAGGAAGGGAAGGGGAAGGGGAAGGGAAACGGTAAAGGGAATGGTATTGTTAAACAAACCCCAGGAGGAGATGATATCGCTCGTGCCGTTGCTACGCAGTTGCAGAAGGAAATGTATGAGGCAGACTCAGATACGGAAGGCTAACTAGAGCCTGTATATTTAGAGCCGGAAGCATCGCCCGCCATGTCAATTTCCTCAGAAGATGATACCGACTCCACCGAGTCAGACGGCGAATATCACTCACAACTTGACCCTGATGTGGATATGCGCATGGAGGATGATATGGACGCCCCGGACGGCATTGATTTAGACGGCGATGTGGATATGGAAAGGGACGGTGACGATGATGAGGAGGAAGAAGAAGAGAATGAAGATGAGGAGGAGGTGGAGGACCAGGGTGAGGATAATGGCAAAGAACCTCGGACGCTTGGCTAGGGAGAGATGGTAAATACATTGGCTGACGATGTTGATACCATGGTAGACGATCAGCCAATTGTGCTACCGCAGCATGGCCACAAGATGTGCGAGCATACCCCACGGCCACAACCTCCGCCCCCTACCACACGGCCACAAACCCCACAGCCTCGCCCACGACCACGAACTCTGGAGACTCATCCCCTCAGCGGGCTGGAGCATTTGGGGATTGTGACGCCGCAATAACCTCGCCCGGCGGTGCCAACACTGCGAGAAGCTGAGGGAGCCGGAAACACCTCAGATGTGGATGTGGATGTGGATGTGGATCAACAGCTGCTGAGTGAATCGGCAGGTGGCGACAGTCTCCCCGATATCCCTCTCGCCGATGTCCCTTTCCCTGATGTCTTTCTCCCTGATGTCCCTCTTCCCGAAGCCCATCTCCCTGAGGTGCGCCCCGGATGGCACAGTAGGCGAGGAGTGAACCAGTCCTCGCGTTGCAGAGGAGGCAATGGTTGTTGTGTTCAGGTTAGGGTCAGGTTCTTGTCTTGTTCGTTTCCCTTGTTCTAATCTATTTATCTCAGGCATTTATTATTACACGCGTCACGAGGTTTTTGGATCGCTCAACGTTTATTTTATTTATGGGTTTTGTACTGGTTTTATTTGTATTGGTTTTAGTTTGTTTATAGTATTATGGGACATCGCTCATGCAGCGTTTTTGCAACTCCTGGCGTGTAAGAAACCTCCTTGTGATGGTGTTGAGGCTCAATAAGTTAGCTGAAAGTATCGTGAGCTTACAGATGAGGCTGCTCAGGCAAAGCACAAACTTTCGTCCATTTCTACTGTGTATCCTGCAGTCCTCGCGTGTCGTCGACAATGCCAGAGAAGACCCCTTTCAGTTGCCCCAAATTTTCATGCCGAAAGAAGTTCACCTCAGACAGCTGGCGACTTAAACATATCGTATTACACCATCCTAAACACCTTCAAGTTGCACGCCAGAAGAATCTGACTATTCACAGTGCACCCCAACGCGTTGAACCTGCTCAGAGTCGTGAATTTAATGCTAACAAAGATTCAGTCGAAGACTTGGACGCGTTTCCCTTCCTGGAACACATTCAAAACATCGCAGACTCGGAGTCTCAACCACCGCCACCTCTGCCGCGGCTGGAAATATACCCTGGCACTGGTGCTCCACTGATCGATTACATTGCTGAGCCATTAGAACGCGACGCTCAGGGTTGCCTTCAGACGAACCTAGAGATCAATCCCTACTACCCCTTTGCGACGCGTGAAGAGTACAAATATATCCAGTATGGGATCAAGAAGAAGGGTATGAAGACGTACTATGACAACATGCTGAAGGAAGATAACACCGCTCTGCGTTTCCCAAGCTTCAAAATGGGGATGGTGTCCAGAAGCTCGTGGCTAGCATGCCAGATGATCAGGCTCTCGGGGAGTGGGAACTACATACTCTCGAGGCTATGAGATGGAATGAGAATCACCAACGCCCTATCAAATACTGGAGTCGAGATATCATCAAAAGCATGAGATGGTTAATGCGGCAGCCAGCCTAGGCCGAGCATCTCATTGTCGCCCCTCAGTGTTGCTATAACAGCGATATACCCCAGAAACGCCTCTATACCGAAATGCACACTGCGGACTGGTGGTGGGAGACACAGGTAAGGAGAGATACTTGAGGATAATAACGTGCTAATCAACGTTTAGTCAACGCTCAGAGTGGGGGATACACTGGTTCCCTTAATCCTCATGTCCGACGGAACACATCTCTCGAATTTTGCTGGCGACAAGAAAGCGTGGTCTGTATATATGCCAATTGGCAATCTATCGTCGAAGATCCGCCAGACGCCCTCAACGCACAGTGTCTTAATGGTCGCTCTCCTACTGATTCCAATCAAGAACCTCAATATTCCTCAGAAGCGGCAGGATGAGTAGCGGCAAACAAACCGAGAGGTGCTGAACGAAGTACTCCAGCAGGTACTCCAGCCACTCACCTTTAAACAACATCCCAGCGCCAAGAGCGGGTATTACAACGTTCTCTGTGCAGATGGCAACTTCGGGCGTTGCAAACCGGTTTTATCAGCATCGCTTGCAGATTGCCCAGAGTATAGTGACCTACATCATCACGAGCGACATGTCTGTTTTTGGTGCGAGTGTCCAAAGAACGAACTTGGAGATTATGTGCATCCTGACAAGCAACACCCCTGGTGGGATCACAACCTATATAGAACGCTCAGCGATGCCGACACCAAGGCAGCCGATGCCGAACTGTCGTCGTGCCATGTTCACCGAGGATTCAACGTGTTTCGACACATTCCCTGTATTGTGTGCAACCTCCCTAAGCCCAACCTCCTCCATACAATGGAGATCAGCATGCTTGACCACCTCCAGAAGTGGATTTTCCACTTCATGAAGACGCACGAACGGCTTGACAAATACAATGCAATCTGGTTATCCGTGCCTGCTTACTAGGACCTCACACCAAAAAATAAGTCATATGAGGAAGTCTCTCAATGGAATGGGAAGGAGATGAAGAAAATGAGTCAGTACCTGCTTGGTGTTGTAACCCACTCTCTATGAGGCGGAAGCCCCGCTCAGCGTCCCATATTCAATTGTGCACTTGAGTGCACCCAGGCATTGTCAGAATTCTATATGTATGCTTGATATAAATCTCACGATGATGCAACATTGAGCTACATGGAGGATGCCTTGCATCATTTTCACCCGTTCAAAGATGTTTTCTTACTCAGGCGAGCCAGCAAAAAGGGGAAGGCCAAAGCCAATGCCCTGAGAACGGAACTCGTGAACAAGCGAAAGGTAGACGAGGAAACAAATGCTGAAACTTGGACGCCGTCCAAGAAGCGGCGCGAAATGAACGCCTGGCGGGATTATATCAGCCATGAGATAGATATTTTCAAGGAGTTAGATGCCGACTTCAACTTTCCAAAGACCCACTTGATCTCTCATTGGGCCGAACACATTCGTCGATACGGAGCCTTGCAACAGTATTCTGCCGAGAGACAAGAACACGCACATAAAATCAACCTCAAGGATGGTTGGAATGCCTCCAATCACAATCTCAACTACCTGCCACAAGTAATCACCTTTCAGCATCGCATTCTCTGCTTCGAAATCAGAGAGCTCAATCTCCAAGCCCTCGCTCAGTGTTGGGAGATCAGCGCTGCCGCATGCAAAGTCTTCCCTTCCAGTGCTGTTCTCGCTGCCCCTCTGAGCTCCCAGTCATATGCGAAGCCCGAATTCATGCGGCCCCAAAACCGCCATGATGGAAAGCATCCTGACGCTATGATCAAAGACTTCAGAGAATTACTCGACAATACGCAAGATGCAACCCACCGCGCTGCAATATACAGCGCCACGCGGGAGTTTAGAAAGCATAAGAGTCGTAACAAGACGTATATATCGGATGAACAACTGCATGCAATGGAGCTCTGTATTTACCACAGTATTAAGGTTCAAGTTGAGGGTTTAGAAGGTGAACACATATCTCAGATGTGTCGATGCCCAGGAAGCCAGAGATGGCGCGGAGGGGATCGACGGAACGACTGGGTGTGGGTAAAGCAATGCCCAGTGAAGTGTTATGGTATGCTGAATGGGCGTCTGCCATGGCAACTGCAACGACTATTGAAGATCAAGCTCCAAAATGAGGATGGAGCTTTCATTGAGTATTGGTTAGCCCTGGCGCTCACCACAATACCTGATAACTCGGGTAACTTGGATCCTGTCTCGAAATTTGTACAAGTGAGAAAACCACCGGCAGCCATTGCTTTCCAAGTTTTCAGCGTGGGAAACATCGTCGGCTGCGCGCACGTAATTCCAGAGATAGCTACTAGTAGTAAAACAGGAGACGGACGGAACAAGCGATGGATTATTAATAGCCCACAGATCTGGTGACTTGGAATGATGTGTATAATTAGTAAAGAGAGAATTGCATTTTGCGCGCAGGTAGAAGGAACACGTGGAGTTGTTTTTGCAGCGTCACCCATCGCATTGCAATCCCGATGCAAACGCGTGCCCAATGAACACATTCCTATGTATGGTCACAGTTGGCCTTCAACGCCAGAGTGTTCATGTAAAATAGGAGACCGACAGAGCGAGAAGAAACGGTGAAACAGCGATTGGATGGTGATATGCAACGTGACGCATGGTATTGAGGCCGGGCGCAGAGTAATCCGCGACCGGGGTGTCTCTAACGGCTGTGACGGAGCGCTTCCACTCTGCCGGAGCCATTCTGCCCGGACAGAAATATTTTTTGCTGATGATAGATTGCCAAATGACAGCATCATTGTGTGATCATCCATGAACCTAAACCCAGAGCCAATTCTAAAAGTATAACACATCTTGTAAGGAAGAGATATAGAAAGAAAGGGACAAGATTGCACAGATAGATGGTGGAGAGCTAGAGGCATCACAATATACAGAAACAATGTAGAAAGAAGGACCAGAAAAGCGCTGTGGTGAAACAGCAGAGCTTGATGACAGAGAGTACATCATCAACACTCCGCCACACCTATCGCAGAATCCAAAAGGAATTTATGAGAACGATCTGTTTTGGCTCGAGGAACTTGGCAGAAGGTGGGTGGGAAGGTATGAAACTACCTGGTGATGAGGATACATGCAACTGCGTAGATCCATGTAATTTTGGAAAGTCCAAATAACACCAATAGTTGGGAACAAAGGACTGTGTATTTGTTGTATGATAAGATGATATGATACAAGGTGAGATCTATCTACCCCAAGGTTTCCCAATTATATACTCCACATTGTACAGCCCATCTCTGTTACCCCAGCATCTCTGTATACTGTGATTGCACAGCCCATCCCCATTATCCCTGTATCTGCGTACAGCCGGCATCACTCAGTTCTCTGCCAAACTGAGTGGTGGTGGTGGTGGTGGTGGAGGTGGTGGTGAGAAATGGATTTTCCTGCCACAACTCCTCCCTGGCCCTTTGCACAACGCACACCTCTTCTCTTCCATCTCTTATACCCTTATCTTCAACCCACAAGAACATCAGCATAGCATATACCCCAATCCAAAAGAACATAAGAGTAACATTAACCCAAAGGAAAGGCAAGGACATAGACCCCCATGAACACCATGAACCCAAAGGAAAACCATAAACTTAATGCAAACTCATAAACTCAAAGGAAAATCATAAAGACTTACACTCCTTGTGCACCCTCCTTCCCCTGCCATCCTCCTTGTCTACCTTTCTTTTTCTTTGACTAGTTGAGAAGTAAAAGATATTGCCAAGCAGAGTATCAAATTGAACAATTGCCTTATGCATCGCATACATGGCTGCTGTGATGTTTCCCCAGATATCTATAATCAACTTGGAGTCTTCATCTACTGCTTGTTGGATGTTAGGTACAGCTTTGTACCCCATATTTCTCAAGTAGTGTGCCGACATCGTCATCTCATCGTCGATCATCCTCTTGCAGTTTGGGTCGAGTCCGATCCATTCTAAGAAGAAGCTTACAAAGTCTTTATCCTCTGTGTCATTGTGATTGCGACTGCTACTTTCGTTGTTGGGAGTGGCAGGCTGGTAGGGCTTTGGTGTGCCCTTCTGCATAGGATTGGTAGGCTTCTCTGGGGTCATTCTGGTCTCTTTGGCAGTGCAAGCTGGCTGGGTCTGGGGAGCATGTGTATCCGTGGGTGCTGGCAAAATTGTACTAGTGTCTATCTCGGCAGGAATGCCGGTTCCATTCCCAGCTCCATCCTTGGCCAGGTCCATCAAAATGTTTCCAACATTGCAACAATCCTTTTCCTTTTCCTCTCCCTTGGATACTGGGGTTGGTGGTGGAAGCATCTTGCTCTTATCAGGGGATGGAGGTGGTTTGGGTATCCCATAGTTGGCAGGTGGTACATATGGTGTGATGATATGATGTTGGTTGGCGTTATTGCAGTCATTCATGCCAGAGTAGTTACTAAGTACCATTTTGAACCCCTGGTACCATTACAGACCCATAGCTTCATAGTCGATTTCTTCTTCCAGCTGAGGGTTGCCATCATCTAACAACTTCTTAGCATCCTGGAAGTCTCCAGAAGTATACCAATTGTGCACTGTCGACTTCTGGTGTTGCTTGGTGAGACAGTTGACATATGCACCATTGAACCATCTCATCACTAATCTGGGATCCCTGGATGTTTGGTTGGCGCTCGCTTTATCAGCAAAAGGTTCATTAGTCTGAAAGCCACCGGCATACCCTCCAGATACTCCGGTTGACCTCACCAAGACTTCCAAGTCCTACCAGATCATCCCAGGCCCCACTGGAGGTAAGCAATGTCCTCAGCAACTCCGCAAGAGCGTGCTCAGGTGCTCCGGTAAGCACCCGCAGTTATGCAGAAGTATTCAGGATGCTCTGATATTGGACTTATAGGATAGTCAAATTTCGGAACAGCTGAGACCTCCATGCAGGTCTGCAGGAGACTTGGTGCCGTATTCTCACAGCAGTGTTTCTTATGGTTCCACAACCACAAGGCATTTCATCTATCATATTCGTCTATGTTACAGTCACAAGATTCATTACATCATAATACGGCATGTATCACCTAGGCCTCTGCATATATAACCATACTGTCAATCTGGCCACAGACGGTACATGAGCCTAATCGGAGACGCACCTGGAGATGCTGATTGAAACACCTTAGAGATGGACATGGAGGCCATTGTCGCGAGATAATCAGTTTCTTACCATGGCCAATGAGTTTGGCAGGGGGATGCTGGTGGGGGGCATATGGAGATACAGCAAAAATGGAGAGGAAGTGAGTCACAGTGAGGGGTGGGGGGGGGGGGGGGGGGGGGTATTA